>QWCH01000876.1_pt1 | contig 56801 bp, 46 predicted proteins | sample 1972671 | NCBI WGS metagenome assembly QWCH01 (sample SAMN09866713, study PRJNA288562) | Human gut metagenome isolate term3_stool, whole genome shotgun sequencing... | isolation source: gut | host: Homo sapiens | place: USA: California
GAAGGAGTTTCTAAAGACTTACAGAAGTGAGGTGACGAAGAGTATGCAGTTAAATTATGAATTTGACAGGCAGCTTGAGCTTGAAAGAGCTGATGCTATCGAGGAAGGGATGGAAATAGGTATAGAAAAAGGTATAGAAAAAGGTGCAAATAAGATGCTGTTTACTCTGGTAACAAAGGGCAAGCTCGATATTGATACTGCAGCAGAGGAAGCCGGTGTCAGTGTCAGTGAGTTTGAAAAATTAATGAGTGAAGCAGGCTATAAGGTGCCTGAGACTGTGTAGCATCAGGCATGAATAATTTATCAAAATGTAAATAGCAAAAATCCGCTAACCATTGTATTTGGTATAGCGGATTTTTTTGCCAAAAAGTATCACATCCGACTGTTGTTGTACTGCGCTATTGCATCGGCACCGCCTAACAGCAGTATGATAAGTATAGCCCCAATCCATGGAAACAATATCGTAAAAATTCCAAACCATGCGCCAAGTGAATCGCTGCTATAGTCCCAGAAAGGCTTGTTCGGGTCATCAAGCCAGTACACATTTATGATAGTCCTAAGCTCAGAACGGGTGCTATGTCTGTTATCACATGAAAAACGCTTGCGGTACTCCTTTCCGTCTACAGTATATGTGTACCTGGCAGCCCAGTAGCTGTAAGCGGATTGTGAATTATTGACAACGAGCCTCTTTGCATCCTCCTTCACAATCATGCCTCTCGCCACATGTCCGCGCTCCTTTGCAAGTGCTATCTTGCGCTGTAAACCAATATTTAGTTTGCAGAAAAACTTAAAATCTATGATGTACAGTGGTATTAGTGAAAGCACACCCACATTTACCTGCCACGGGTAGCTTGCGATAGCTTTAAAAACTTCTGAAAAAGTGTCCATTGAAAATCCCCTTTCTTTATATGCTGCATTTGAAAATATGGTATGGGAATATTATAGAAATAAGGAAGGAGATTGGCAATGGAAAATTATTTTTTATTTATATTGTCTTTGATTTTATCATCATCTTTTGTCATTTCAAGGTAAAACTCAGCTAGTTTCATAGCATTTTCCATCTGTTTTTTATCATAGCTATCATAGAGTCTGTTAAATGTCATTTGCAAAGGGTCGCAATTAGGATCATCCCCGAAAACAAGATAATCGAGAGTGACATCTGTGAATTTTGCTATATGGATAAGTAAGTCAAGATTAGGAACTCGCTTTCCAGACTCTATAAGGGCCAGATATGAAGGTGAGATGTATAACATATCAGCAAAATAAGATTGTGTTTTATTTCTTTTAAAACGTAGTTTACGTATGCGCTCACCAAGTTCTTTTGGATTTAGAATAATATTGTTCATAGAAACCTCCCATATTATAATTTCAATTAGTAAAAATTATTATGACTAATTGTAGCTGAATTATGAAAAATTAAATTACGCACTGAAAATCAGAAATTAACATATGGAAAATTGTGAATATTGAATAAAAAGAACATTGATAGTATATAAAATATCTGTGTCAAAATATTATAAAAATATTAACTATAAGTAAAAGATGTATTGACACATAGTAATGAAAGTGGCAAAATATAGGCAAAAGAGGACTTAAGATGAAGGTGGTTGTGCTATGAAGATTAAGGTTGCATTGCTTGACAAAGATAAAGAGTACTTGGATAGGCTTTCAGGAGTATTTAATACAAAGTATGCTGATAAATTAGAGGTTTATTCATTTACAGATGAAAAAAACGCAATAGAATCGGTAAAAGAATACAGAATAGATGTATTAATAGCTGAAGAAGATTTTAATATTGATAAATCTGAATTCAAGAGAAATTGTGGACTTGCCTATTTTACAGGGACACCCGGTATAGAGTTAATAAAGGATGAAATTGCCATATGCAAGTATCAGCGTGTTGACGTTATATTTAAGCAGATACTTGGGGTATATTCTGATATGGCTGCAAATGTGGCTACTATCAGCGGAGAAAATGATAAGAGCAGTGTGGTTATTTTTACATCACCATGTGGTGGGGTTGGAACATCGACTGTTGCAGCAGCATGTGCGATAGCACATGCGAATATGGGGAAAAAGGTATTTTATTTAAATTTAGAACAGTGTGGCACAACAGATGTTTTCTTTCAGGCAGAAGGAAATGCCACTATGAGTGATGTTATATATTCGCTTAAGAGCAGAAAGGCAAATCTGTTATTGAAGCTTGAAAGCTGTATAAAGCAAAGCCAGGAAGGAGTGTCATACTTTTCGTCTACAAAGGTGGCACTTGATATATTGGAAATTTCATATGCAGATATTGATACTTTGATAGGCAATATACAGGGAATGGACAATTATGATGAGATTATTGTAGATTTACCATTTTCTTTGGAAATAGAAAAATTAAAGCTCCTCTCAAAGGCTTGGAGAATTATAGTTGTAAATGATGGCAGTCAGCTGTCAAATTATAAATTTATGAGAGCATATGAGTCGGTTGTTTTATTAGAACAAAATGATGATATAAATATTATCCGAAACATGAATATGATATACAACAAGTTTAGTAATAAGAACTCAGAGATGCTATCAAATATTTCTATTAAGACTATTGGTGGAGCACCACGATATGAACATGCTACAGTCCGACAGATAATAGAAGCATTGACCAAGATGGGATTTTTTGAAGAAATCTTGCAATAGAGGGAATGTATATGCAGATTAATGAAGAAGAGTTTGTTGATGACATAAAACGTTTTGTAAGTGAAAATGTATCCTTGAGCAAAATATCAGATGAAGAACTTGCGGAAAGAATAGATCAGATAGTTACAGACAGGCTTAAGGATATTTACTGTCCTATTGAGACAAAAGTATCGATATCACAGCAGGTATATAGCTCTATAAGAGGATTTGGTTTATTAGATTCGATTATCAGTGATGATTCAATTACAGAGGTTATGATTAATGGACCTGAAAAGATTTTTATTGAGAAAAAAGGACGGCTTACACGCCTTGATAAGAAGTTTGAGAGTCAGAGAAAGCTGGAGGATGTCATACAAAGAATTGTAGGATTGGCAGGACGAGAAGTGAATCAGGCTAATCCCATATGTGATACCAGGCTTCCGGATGGCTCGCGTGTGAATGTGGTATTGCCTCCGATTGCTTTATGTGGCCCAACGATTACTATTCGTAAGTTTTCAAAAGAACCAATGACTATAAATAAGCTGATAGAATATGGTTCTATAACACAGGAAATAGCAGATAAGCTGGAGCTTTTGGTGAAAGCCAAATACAATATTTTTATTAGTGGTGGTACAGGCTCCGGAAAAACAACATTTCTTAATGCTCTTTCCAATTTTATTCCTAAGGATGAAAGAATTATTACAATTGAGGATTCAGCAGAGCTTCAGATTGCAGGAATTGATAATCTGGTTAGTCTGGAGACTAGAAATGCAAATGCTTCAGGTGCCGGGCAGGTTACAATAAGAGACTTAATTAAATCATCTCTTCGAATGCGTCCTGAAAGGATAATAGTAGGTGAGTGTCGAGGCGGAGAAGCTCTTGATATGCTTCAGGCTATGAATACAGGACATGATGGTTCGTTGTCTACAGGACATGCTAACTCTACTGAGGATATGCTCAGCCGACTCGAGACAATGGTGTTGCAGGGGGCTGACGGGCTTCCAATTGAGGCAATAAAGCAGCAGATTGCATCGGCAGTTGATATTATAATTCATTTATCAAGACTTAGAGATAAAAGCAGAAAGACCATGGCTATAACAGAAGTAGTTGGCATCAAAAATGGAGAGATAGAGTTAAACCCACTGTATGAGTTTAAAGAGGATGAAGCCAGCACAATGGATAAGGTATCAGGAAGACTGGTAAGAACAGGCAACCCATTGAAGAACGACTACAAGCTTAAGCTGTCAGGTATAAAAACAGCCATATAGGTGAATCTATGAAGAAAAAAAACAAAGAGAAAAAAGTTCTGGAACCACAATACTATACATCACGGATAAATACAAGTACATATAATTACAAGGTCTATTATATGTCTGTTCCAGAGAAAATTATCAATGTACTTATTGCATTTGTGATAGGAGCGTGCATCGGATATTTATTCTATGGAGGTATAGGAAAAGATGAATATGGGCAGGCAACTACAGTTACATATTGTTTAAATGTAATTATTCCGGTAATAGTTGGTGTTATAGCTGTTAAATTGTATATTCCGGTCAGGATACAGTCTATTATTAAGAAACAGAAAAATCAGCTTAATAAACAGTTTAGAGATATGTTAGAGGCACTTAGTACATCTCTGGGAGCTGGTAAAAATGTTATAGATTCATTCAGAAGTGTGTATGACGATATGAAGATGCAGTATGAGGATGGTGCTTATATTATTAGCGAACTGGAGCTTTTATTGTCAGGTATGGATAATAATATTGATATTGAAGACCTGCTTCTTGATTTTGGAGAAAGAAGCGGCAATGAGGATATAGAGAGTTTCGCCAAGGTTTTTCAGATATGTTATAGGAAGGGCGGAAATATCAAGGATACAGTCAGATCTACATATGAAATTTTGAATGACAAAATGGAGATAGCAGAGGATATAGAAACCGTTGTTACAGCAAACAAGACAGAGCAGAATGTGATGCTTATCATGCCGATAGGTCTTATTGGAATGATGAAGCTGATGAGTCCTGATTTTGCTGAAAATTTTGTGTCTCCATCAGGTATCATGGCGACAACAGTTGCGGTAATCATATTTGTGGCAGCATATTTTATAGGAAGAAAAGTATTGGAGATAAAGATTTAGTTATGTTTGGAATATTAGATTATATATGCTGGATATTAGGTTTGATATTTACAATTTTTTGGATATTCCTGTTTTTTAAAGGAAAGAAAAATGCCACACTTTTTCAAGGATTGGATGAGAAAGAATATCCTTTAAAGGATATTTATTTTGTGGGATATGAACTGCTTGAACTCATTAAGTACAATTATCGAACCAAATACGACAGAAGGCTAAGGAAAGAAATATCGGTGCTCAAGGATGACAAGTATGCTGATTACTATATCAGAGTCACCAGAGCACAGCAGGTTACTTTAGGGTATACGTTATTTACCATGTCATTTGCCATGTATGGGCTGGCAGGAAGTATGGCAGCTGTTGCGATATTTATAATGTTCGCCTTTGTGGCATTTTACTATTATGGAACATCAGCCAGTGACAAGATTAAGAAACGTTCAGAGGAACTGCTGTCCGACTTCTCAAATGTTGTATCAAAGCTTGCCCTTCTGACTAATGCAGGTCTCATCATGAGGGATGCATGGGCAGATGTAGCTTATAATGGCGATACTACATTATATAAAGAAATGCAGATATCAGTTGACGAGATGAAAAATGGAGTCTCTGAGACTGAAGCTATATATCATTTTGGAAACAGATGTATCATACCTGAGATAAAAAAATTCGCATCTACTATCATACAGGGTATCGAAAAGGGAAACAGTGAGCTGACGGCTCTTTTACAGGAGCAGAGTGCAGAGACCTGGAACCTAAAAAGACAGTTGGTAAAAAGAGAGGGAGAGAAAGCATCAAGCAAGCTTCTCATCCCAATGTTTCTTATGTTTATGGGAATCCTGATTATGGTTATTGTCCCGATATTTGCCAACATTGGAGCTTAGGTAGAGAATCAGAGTAATCTGATTGTTTATAGATTTCACGAAAGGAGGAAACGTTTATGTGGTTATTAATGAATGATTTAGGACTTAAGGCAAGGCTTGCATTTAGTAAGTTCATGTGCGATGAAGAGGGAGATGTAAATATCGTCTCTATAGTTGTCCTTATCGGAATAGCTGTATTACTTGCTGTATTCTTTAAAGGACAGATTATGGGTCTGTTGACAGATCTGTTTGGTACAATAACAGAAAAAGCTAATAGTGCAGTATCTGGAGAATAACAGACAATTAGAAAGCTTTTTGGGTATATATCTTTTGATATATACCCAAAATAATTCGAATGTGAGTGAAAATTATGAAAAGACTTTTAGATGAAAGAGGAGCATTGATAGTGGAGGCTTCTATTGTGTTTCCAACAATGTTTCTGGCTATATTTTTTATGCTGTTTGTAGGAAATGCATATACGCAGAAATGCAAGGTGGAGGATATAGTGGTATCAGCAGTGCTTGAAGGTGCTGCAAAGTGTGCCGATCCTATGCTTGATGATATTGAGTCTGGCAGCATACCGGATTTTAATTCAGTTAGTCTGAAGCCATATAGATACCTTACAGGCAGTCTCAGAGATACTGAGGGCGATATAGAGAGTGAGATAAATAAAAATGTGGGAAAGATAGGCACCGGATTTTTTACAGGGATGAAGCCAAGTATTTCCATTGACAGACTTAAGTTTGAAAGTAAAGTGATATATTCAAAGGTAAATGTGGATGTATCCTATAAGATAAAAATGCCAATCAGGTTATTGGGACAGGATGAGTTTACCAATATATCGTATGCCACTCATACTGATGTGCCGGTATCTGATGTGCCGGAGTTTATCCGGACTGTAGATTTCGCAGAGGATCTTGTACAGAGATATAAAAATCATGATATCTCTGAGCCGGCAGGCAAACTGGCAGATAAGATAACTGAGTGGACGAGTAAATAGGAGTTATGAATATGTATGGATTTAGTAAAAGAGAGCGAGGTGCTGTGTCAGTATTTCTCGTAATCATTCTGGTGCCGTGTATGCTGGTGGCCAGTATATTTGTGGATGTGGGCAGAGTGTACCTGTCCAAGTCTATGGCTGAATCGGCAGCTGATATGGCACTCAATTCACTTATGACACATTATGACGCTGATTTGAATGACTGGTATGGCATGGTAGCTTCCTGCCAGAATATAGATGAATTCTATGATGCTTCAATAAAGTGCTACAAGAATGCACTCAAATCACAGAATTTGTCTAAGGATGAGATGAACACATTGGTAGGAGAGTTCAGCGCTATGATAGGTGCTGATTCAAAAGCCAGTGACTATCTCAGGGTAACGGATGACGGCGATGACTCAACTACTATAAAAGCCGTAGATGGAGCCAATCTGGCTAATGCCACTATGCTTAAATCGCAGATAGTGGACTTCATGAAATACAGAGCACCTATAGCTATCACACAGACTGCCATCGATAAAATAAAGAATAAGAGTATTCCCGGTATAGATGATGTCTTAAAAAGTGATGAGAATAAACCGCTGGTGGAGAAAAAACAGGATTATTGTGAAGCTGACGAGAAGCTGATGCGTGACAGCTACAATACATATAAGTATCTGTTTGACAATTATTCTTATGGAAATCCACAGCCAAGCAATTCATTGCTCACAGGTACACGTGATGCCATGCAGACAGCCAGAGAACAGTATCGTGAGCTGAATAAGCTGATGATTACCAATCTGTATAACACATCGGGTCTTGTGGTTTTTAACAGGGCACAGGTGCCACTGAATCAGTATAATTACACAAAAAGCTCTACAAAATGCTATAAAGCTAAGTATGATGGCAAGACATATTATGTAAACTGCCATTCAAGAAAAGACGATGATACATATTACATAGATGGCACCGAACTGACAAAACAGTTTGACGATATCTCTAAGAAAATAAAGGCATTTGACAAAGCAAAGAATGATTTCACCAATGCTGTGAACAATAGCATATCGTATTCATCCGGTGTTACAAATGACATACAGTATTGGAAGCATGCTGCAGATGCCTACAGTGTCACGGTAAGTGGCAGTGATGATTATCGAACTAATCTGAATAAGAAAGCAGATGAAATGATAAAGAGCTACTGTGCACTCAATGCCATGATGCAGTGTACTCCGGGAAATGACTTACCTGATGACTATGATACTACATACAAATCATATAAGAAACAGGTGGAGAACAGACAGACAAAATATCTGACAGCAGGGGTGACAAATGGCAGTGACAGCTATCTCGTATTAGTAAACAGGCTTGAGAGTATATCAAGCAATAATATATATAATATAGAAGCAACATCATTGACATTAAGCGATAGAAGTGCTATATTTGTAAATAGAATTGCTGATATATCAACGAATCTGATTGAAAAAAGAAACACTCTGCAGCACTATTCAGATGTATTAAACATAGCGATAAACGGAGATTCGAGTAAGGACATAGAGTCACTTGAGACACTGAAGCATGATGCAGCTGATTATGCAAAAAAACTCAATGATTGGAGTAATCAGGCAGATGGCACTGATTCAGACCTTGCAGAAGGTGACAGAGATGAAATCGCAGATATTAAGGCCAGCGAAGCAGCCGGAAATATAACTGAACAGTCAATTATAGATTTAGAAAACAGACTTAAGAATATAAAGTCACAGATTGATTCGATGATAGCAGCCATAGATGACTTCAAATATGGTAATCAGAAGGTCAAGGATATATCTACATATGATCAGTTCAAAAATGCAGGCTCTATGGTTATTACTGAAAGCGAGATAAATAAAAGGACTACGAATTCAGAGCTTTCAAGCTATGCGGATTCTACATTTTCATCATTGTTCTCACCACAGGGAACAGGAACCGAGGGTCTTGCGAGCATAAATAGCAATGATGACCATAATTTACTGCTTGATGTCGCTGGTTCAAAGACAGTTGCAATACCTGGGGTGTATCAGTTCTGGCAAGAACAGTTTAAATCAGCTAGTGAAGATGAAATAAAGAAATATGATGATGAAAAGGGAAAAGCGACAGGTAGTCAGGAAAAAACAAAAGAAAATGCTAAGAATAGAAAAAATCCACATGAAGATGCAGAGGATATAGCACGAGAGATTGACACAATAAATAAGACATTTGGAAATACAACATTTTTCAATAGCTTTGTCAGTCTATTAAAAAATCTGACAGGTGGAAATTTTGAAAGTATTCGAGATAACTTATATTTGTCTACTTATATAATGGAAATGTTGTCTTACTCTACTATAGATAATGAAGGAAGGTATGACATTTTAAAAGACCAGGGTTTTGATGTGTCCACATTGACAAAAGAAAATATGGATGATAAATATAATTCTGTAAATGATAAGTGGAATAGTAATGAATATAAGGATTACTTTAATAAATCACTTACCAATAAGAGGCTTTGTAAGGAAAACAATGCTGCATATGGTTGTGAATTAGAGTACATTTTGTATGGTCATGAAAATAATAATGAGAATATAAATGATGCATATGGACAGATATATGAGATTAGATATGTGTTGAATCTGATCTCTGCTTTTGAGAATTTTTGGAGTGTTTTAAAAAATACTAATACAGGAAAAGCTATTGACATTGTTTCGAATGCAATTATGACAGCAACTGCTGGCGTTGTGCCATCTGTGGCAGTAAAGGCAGTTATTATTTGTTTATTAACTGTTTTTGAAACATCAAATGATTTGAATAGATTAGAAGCTGGATTTTCGGTTGAATTATATAAATGTGAAGCATCAATGTGGCAAGTGTCTTTAGATTATGGAACTAATTCAGAAACTAGTTGTACAAGTGTGTCAGATATATTAAGTATTATAGAAACTAAATTTGGTAATTTTACCAATTCATGTGATAACGGATTGCGCTACAGCGATTATTTATGTATTTTTATAGTGTGTGGCATGCAGTCCGACATTGGAGAATCAATGACACTTAGATGTGCGGATGTAGTTCAGGCGAATATGAGAAAGATAACGAATGATGATGACTACAAACTGGAAAACTCAAAGACTTATTTTGAACTCGATTCAAAACTGAAAGTAGATCCGTTACTAATTACACTGCCACTATATAGTGATTATACAGATTTGTATGATAGCAGCAGTACTGACTGGTGCACATATAATATAAAAACAATCAGAGGTTATTAAAGGAGAAAAAAATGAAAAAGAGACTATTAATTCTAGGAATGATTTTTACAATGGCTGTGTCATCAGCAGGCTGTGGAAGTTCGTCATCAGACAATGCAGGTAAGACAGACCAAACAAAACAAACAGCAAATGTGCAGGACAGCCAGAAAGACGAATCAAGCGATAGTAAGTCAGATAATGATAAGAAAGATGAGAAGTATAAATCAGCAGATGAAATCACAATGGATGATTTGATGAGCCATGGTGAGACACCAGCAGAGGATTTTGAGTTAATTGACAACTCAGATGAAATAGTAATAGAGAAGTATGTTGGTAAGGATCCAATTGTTGTTATTCCTGATGAAATTGATGGAAAAAAAGTTATTGGATTTCATAAAACATTTATGAATGACAAAGATGTTGTAGCTGTTCGGATTGGGAATAATGTTACCGAAGTGGCAAAAACGGCATTTGGTAATTGTGAAAAACTTAAATATGTAGTTCTTGGAAATTCTGTAAAAACTATAGGTGGAGCTGCTTTTGTAAACACTAATCTTCAGAATTTAATACTAAATGAAGGATTAGAAAAAATCGGTGAAGACGATTTCTCAAATATGATTTATCCTCCGATGAACAATGAAGGAATGGATTTGAAAGTTCCAGAAAGTGTTACAGAGATGCATGTTATAGACTTCAATTTGATCGTTAAGGCTGGTTCATATGCTGAACAATATGCAAAAGAAAATAATCTTACATACACAGTAGAATAATTTACAATATGTCAATTAATTAAATATTAATACTATCATAGAAAGTCGCCGTACTATATTAGTAGTGTGGTGGCTTTTTTTTTGTTAAAATAGAAAATTATTAAATTGTAATGAGTAAATATTATTATTACATTAACAAATAGTAAAGTAATTATTGACAAACAGTAATTGAAGTAGGAAAATAGTATATATGAAAATCTATATTTAAAGGGAGAATATCATGAGAAAACGTATAAAGGATGAAAGAGGAGCTATTGTTGTTGAGGCAACGATTTCGTTTACTGCCTTTATTTTCCTGTTGTACATCATCTATTCGATAGTTGATATATGCTACATACAGGCAAAGATGAGCATAGCGTTAAACAGTGCGGCGACAGATATCTCGCAGTACTCCTATCTGTATTATAAGTTTGGCATTGATTCGGTGGACAATGCGGCAAGCAATGCGGCTTCAAGCAGTAGGGCATTGGCAAAGGATACATTAAAGGGTATGGATAAGATTATGACAGGAATATCGGATATAGATAGCAGCTTGTCGGATATAGAGAATGGCTCTTCTGATTTTGAAAGTCTAATGACCGCTTATGATGAGACAAAGGGTGGAGCATCAGATTTGGCTGCCAATATTAATGACTATGGAGATGCTTTGGCAGAAGATCCTATGGGCTTTGTAAAGGGCATGGGTATGCTTGCATTGAATGAGGGCTCGTCTGCAGGCAAGTCATATCTGGCACAGTCTATGGGAAGAGCCTTTATGAAGAAGAATCTTAAGGATTCAAATGGTGGGGATGTTAACGCTTTTTTGAAACAGTATCATGTAAAGGATGGTCTGGATGGGCTTTCGTTTGCTGGCACGGAATTTTTGGTATCAACGGATGGCAAATCAAGTAATGCCCTAAGGTTGACTTGCTCATATGATGTGAAGGTTGTCAATCTGCTTAATACAGATATCACCATCAGATTTTGTCAGAGTGCATCAACCGATGTGTGGGGCAAGGGAGTTAGTGCGAAAAAATAGGTGGATTAGGAATTATGAAAACAAATGATATTTTAATGATACTCATTTCAATTATTCTATGTGGAGTGAGTATCTATATACTGATCAGAAATAAAGAAAAAAAGAGTAAAAAGCTTATTGCCTATTGTATTATAGGTATGTTTCTTGTCATGATAGATGCTTGTATGCTTCAGTTCTTTTATCACGATAATGCAATTTATAAGAATTTTAGGATGATAGCACTTCTTTCAATTATGGCATCTGTTGCATATGTTGATTTCACGGAGCTAAGGATTCCAAATGAATATATTATTACAGGACTTGTATACTGGGTGTTAAGTATATTTGTTGAGCTGATATGTGGCAGTCAGTTTATTGTTGCCAATATCATTTCTTCGCTTATTGCAGCGGCAGCCCTGTTTATAGCTTCTTTGCTTTGCAAGATATGTATCAGGGGGTCGATTGGCGCCGGGGATATAAAGCTGTTTGTGGTTATGGGGCTATTGCTTGGGCTTGATGGAATATGGAGCGCTATATTTTTATCTCTCGTTTTATCATTTATCACAGCAATTTATTTTCTTATTACAAAAAGAAAAGGCAAAAAGGATGCAATGGCATTTGGTCCGGCTCTTGCTATAGGAACGTGGTTATCAATATTTTTGACCGGAATGTAGAGGATATACAATGAAGAATTATAAATTTTTAGTACCTATATTGCTTGTAGCATTGTTAGGAGGCTCTGTATATAAAACATACAGTGACAGAGAAAAAATTAATAAACAATATGATAATGATATAACTCAGGCCAGACAGAATAGGAAGCTTGAGGTTTATGTGAATGCAGAGGAGGACTATCTTGATGCCTTAAAGCTTAAAGATTCAGCGAAGCTTCGGGCAGAGCTGGGAGAGATGTATATAGAAGCGGAGGATTTAAGAACAGCTGCCAAATGGGGAGAGTCTCTCATAAGTGAATATCCAAAGGAACAGGTGGGATATGAGTTTTTGATTCAGGTGTATTTGGAGCAAAAAGACTATGCCTCATGTTTCAGGATAAAGGATGAAGCGGATGGACTGAAAATTTCATCAAAGAAGATTGAAGAGATTATTTCAGATATCAAATATGAGTATTATCTCGAAGGTGAATATGCACAGGTAGAGGAGTTCAGTAATGGCTATGCAGCAGTAAAGAAAGAAAAAAAGTGGGGCTATCTGAACAGCAAAGGGCATCGTGTAATAGAATCCGAATTTGAAGAGGCGGGAGCGTTTGCTAAAGAGGTTGCACCTGTTATAGATGACAAAGGCAGGGCATTTTATATAGACAACGAGGGCAACAGAAAGATAGTCATTGATTTTGTCGACAATATTGAGAAGCTGGGATATATGTCAATGGATAATATTTTTCCTGTAAATGATGGCAAAAAATGGAGCCTGTACAGTCTGGACAGCAAGAAAAAGATAGCTGGTGACTATGATGAGGTTTCAGCCATGGGAAATGGAGTAGCTGCTGTCAAGTCTGGTAATAAATGGAGCCTTATTGATACCAAAGGAAAGAAAGTAACAAAAGATAAATATGATTCGGTTGTTATGGACAGTAAAGGAATAGTATGTAGAAACGATAGGGTATTTGCAAAGCAGAATGGATATTATTATTTATTTGATTCTAAAGGCAATAAGGTTGTAAAAACTAAATTTGATGATGCACGGCTATTTGCAGATGATGGATATGCCGCAGTATGTGTGGACGGCAAATGGGGATTTGTTGATAAGGATGGTAAACAGGTGATTAAGCCTCAATTTAATGAGGCTCATAGCTTTTCAAACGGATTGGCGGCCGTCAGATTTTCAAATGGCTGGGGCTATGTGGATGAAAAGGGGAATAAGGTCATTGAGACAGGATTTGATGATGCGTGCGATTTCAATGAACAGGGCAAGACATTTGTTAAGACGGATGATAAATGGCAGGTTTTGACACTATATTTATACAATCATGAATCATAGAACAAAGGAGACAAAGGCATGAGTTTTACATATGAAAATCAAGGAAACAATACTTATCTGGTATATAAAATAGGAGCTTCAGATAATGTGGATACAATGAGCCTTGGAATGATTACTAATAATAAGATAGATGGAATTGTTCCGACTCTGTTCACCCAGTCAGATACTGATAGATTTATTAAATATAATATTTCTGCAAAAGTGTCAGCAAAAGAGTTTTTATCAGGAGTTGTAAATAAGAAGAGATTACTAGGTGTGTTTATCAGCGTATTAAAGGCAATTAAATCAACAGAGGAATATATGATTGATGCGAGAAGCCTGTTGATTGATTTGGAACATATCTATGTTGATGTGTCAAAGTGTGATGCAATGCTGGTATGTCTTCCTTTGGTCAGACAGAATGAGTCTGTTAATATTCCTATGTTTTTTAAGCAGATAATGTTTAGTACACAGTTTGACCAAAATGAGAATTGCGATTATGTTGCACAGATTATTAATTATCTGAATAGTACACCTGTATTTTCTGTGGATGCTTTTGAAAAGCTCCTGATGGACATAGATGCTGATAATTTAAATATTGCAGCTTCAAAGGCTGTTGCTGGTCAGCAAAAACCGGTTCAACCACAGAGCCAGTCACAGAGTCAGCAGCCTAAACCTATGCAGCCTGCTATGAATCAGCTAAAGAATACACAGGTACAGACAAATATGCCATCTCAGGGGAAAATGCAATCACAGCGTGAAACACAATCTGCAAATAATGTGGTACAGCCTAATCAGGTGAATTTTGCAGTACCTAATATGAATCCACAAAACCAGAATAGAATTAATAATAATGTGCAGATGGGGACGAATATTTCAGGTACATATGTGGAAACAACCAGTGAGAAGCAGATGTCCATGTTTGGACTTTTGACACATTACAGTAAAGAAAATAAGCAGATTTACGAGAGACAAAAAGCCCAAAGAAAGGCTCAAAAGGAAGCAGAAAAAAACGGAGCAGCAATGCCTGGTCAAAATGTGAAGGCATCAAATGCTTCATTCGCCATCCCGGGCCAGCCACCACAGCAGCGTCCACAGCCTGCACAGGCACAGCCACAACCTGTAATGCCACAGGCACAGCAAAAGCCGGCGCAACAGGTTCAGCCACAGCCGGTGCAGAATCAAAATACAAATACAGGCATGACCGGAAATCCATCAGTTCCACCACAGATTTTGGAGAACATGACAAAGGCCGGTAATTTTGGAGAGACTACAGTGCTTGGAGTCGGTTCAGAGGCTGGAGAGACCACTGTTTTGGGAACATCACAGGCTCAGATTATTAAGCCTTATCTGCTTCGAATAAAGAATAATGAGAGAATAGAACTCAACAAGCCGGTATTTAGAATAGGAAAAGAAAGAAGCTATGTGGATTATTTTGTGAGTGACAATACAGCGGTCAGCAGAAGCCACGCAAATATCATTAACAAGGACAATGAGTTTTATATTGTTGATACCAATTCAACAAACCATACATATGTGAATGGTTCAATGATTCAGAGCAATGTGGAGACTAAAATCGAGCATGGAACGAAAATCAGACTGGCGAATGAGGATTTTGAATTTTTCATGTACTAATAAAAAAAATCACAGGATAAATATTACATATATTGAGGAAATGGCATGGATTACGAAATTGCAGCCCAGACAGATGTGGGAACAGTCAAGAAAACAAATCAGGACAGCATAATGATGAAACGTATTTTTACCAATCTTGGGAATATGGTTTTTGCAGTATTGTGTGATGGTATGGGAGGTCTTGCGAAGGGTGAGCTTGCCAGTGCTACGGTCATAAGAGCATTTGATAAGTGGGTCAACGATGATCTGCAGATGATTTGTCAGAATGGACCCGGATATATTGAGGATTCTGTAATCAGGGCACAGTGGGAGAGTATAGTAGCAAATCAGAATCAAAAAATCAAACAGTATGGAGCAGGTCAGGGCGTTAATCTTGGAACCACTGTAGTAGCGCTTCTTGTCACTGACATGAGATACTATCTGATGAATGTCGGTGATTCAAGAGCATATCTTGTAAATGATAAGCTCATACAGCTTACAAAGGATCAGACATTTGTAGGTAGAGAGATAGAGCTGGGTCATATGACAATAGAGCAGGCTAAAACAGACCCGCGCAGAAATGTGCTTTTACAGTGTGTGGGTGCTTCTGAGATTGTTAATCCTGACATGTTTTTTGGAGATGTGCAAAGTGGTACGGAGTTTCTGCTTTGTTCGGATGGTTTCAGACATGAGATTACATCTGATGAGATTTATCAGGCAATCAGACCATCATTTATGACAAACAGGGATGTGATGAATAGGCAGCTTCGTTCTCTGATAGAACTCAACATGCAGCGTAGGGAGAGAGACAATATCACAGCAGCGCTGATTAAGGTACAGTAGGAGGAAAGTTTATGCTTGAGATTGGTTCTCTTGTTGATGGAAAATACAAGATACTGAATGAAGTGGGCCATGGTGGAATGAGTATCGTCTACCTGGCTATGAACGAAAAAGCAAATAAGCAGTGGGCTATTAAAGAGGTACGAAAAGACGGTGTAAAGGATTTTGAGGTTGTGAAGCAGAGTCTTGTGGCTGAGACAGACATGCTAAAAAAACTTAATCATCCTTATCTGCCGGATATTGTGGACGTCATAGAGGATGACGACAGATTCCTGATCGTCATGGATTACATACAGGGAAATTCACTTAGCAAGGCTATTGAAGAGTATGGCGCATTGCCTCAGGATGATGTGATTCATTGGGCTAAGCAGCTGTGCGATGTACTTGGATATCTGCATTCACAGAATCCACCTATCATATATCGTGACATGAAGCCTGCCAATATCATGCTTAAGCCTGATGGCAATATCACTCTTATTGATTTTGGAACAGCAAGAGAGTTTAAAGAAAAAAATCTGGCTGATACGACATGTCTCGGAACTATGGGATATGCAGCTCCGGAGCAGTTTGGAGGAATGGGACAGACGGATGGTAGGACAGATATTTATTGTCTTGGTGCTACACTATATCATCTGGTTACAGGGAAAAACCCATGTGAGCCACCTTATGAAATCAGGCCAATCAGAGAGATAAACCCAAGCTTGTCAGGTGGACTTGAAAGAATCATTTTAAAGTGTACACAGCCTAATCCGGCTAACAGATATCAGAGTGCGGCAGAGCTGATGTATGCTCTTGAGCACTATGATGAGATAGATGATATATATAGAAAAAAACAAAAAAGAAAGCTTGCAGCTTTTATCACTACATCGGTAATTACAGTGATTTTGGGAGCAACCTCTATATGGGGATATGTTTCAGCCGAGAATAAAAAAAGTGAAAACTATGATAACATTCTGAAAACGGCAGGTACTTATGAGGACTATTACAATGCAATAATTACAGACCCTACCAGGACAGATGCATATCTGAAGCTGAATGATATGCTTACAAGTGATTTTGTGTTGGACAAGGATGAGGCAAACATACTTGCAAAGATACAGGTCGGACTGGATAGAAAAAACAGTGACGGATATTCGCAGACGTATGATGTGCTTTCGGATTTGAAAAAGAAAAATCCTGACGGGTATCAGGAGATCTGCTACCAGTATGGTGAGAGCTTTCTTTTCTACTATGATATAAATGTGGAAAAGGACAGATATGCCAATGCCGCCAAGTGGTACAAGGATGCTGTGCAGAAATATCCTGTTGCACAGATATATTGTGATATTTCCGATTGTCTGGATCTCATAAGTCAGTATGGTGGAGCAAAGGTTAAGCAGACAGAGAAGATGTATGATGAGTATGCAAATCTTTGGAAAAAAGTTACAGAGCTGGAAAAGGAATCGGAACAGTTTGACAGTGTGGATTCAAAGCTTCAGGTGTGGAATGAAGTAGATGATATTATAAACAACAATATTTCTCCTCTTTTGGAGGTGACATCCAAGGATGATGTGATTGCACTTTTGGATGCTATTTCAGACAGTTCGACTAAGGTTGACAAATCGGTTATTGCAGATGATATGAAGAAGCTTCAGGACAACATCGAGTTGACAAAGCAGAAGATAAACACGGTAAAGGAGGCTGAGAAAGAATGACATATGATATTTACAGGCTGATTTTTATCGTGGGTGCCATATCGTGTGCTGTAATGTTTGTGGTTTCAGTGATACTATTTATTACACTTAAAATTCCAAATGTAATTGGCGATTTAACAGGCAGAAATGCAAAAAAGGCAATTGAAAATATTAGAAAGCAGAATGAAGCCTCCGGTGGAAAAGATTATAAGGCAAGTGCAGTTAATCTGGAAAGAGGCAGACTGACAGATAAAATGACTCCGTCAGGAAATCTGCAAAGACGTGGAATCACAAGTGGTTTTGGGGTTCATACAGAAAAAATCAGCACTATGAAGCTAGAACAGCAGGCATCTGTTGGAATGGATACAGACAATGAGAGTAATGAGACGATGGTTCTTGAACATAATTACTCAAATGAGACAACAGTACTCAGTCAGCAGAATGTTGGGGAAACAACGGTACTTTCCTCAAATATGCCACAGAATCCAAGCGATACTACGGTTCTCAATCAGTTTATGGTATTAGAGGATATTACCTTTATACATACAGATGAAATAATTTAAAGCAAAGGAGTGAGTAGCATGAGAAAACGCATGATGGCCTTTTTAATGGCCCTACTTATGGTTGTCACCATTTTGCCGGCAAACTTCACGATAGTTGAAGCGAATGATACAAATGGTGCTATCTACCTTAAGGTGACAGGTGCTTCGGACTGGGCCAAGAAAGAGGATATCAAGGTAACTGTTACTGACAGTACCGGAAAGGAAGTTGACCAAAAGCTTGTGAAGACCGAAGTGGTTGAGGCACAAACTGATTCTGGAAATACAAATCCAGATAATAAAAATCCAGATAATAAAAATCCAGATAATACCGATTCAGGTAATAACAATCCGGGTAATACTGATACCGGTAAGGATGATGCTGCTGGCAAGGATACTGAAAATACAGGCTCAGAAAGTGGCTCTGACAATTCAAATGAGCCTGTCGGACAGGCAGATGAACAGCAGGATGCTAAGCATGTAGCATTCAATAGCATAAAAATTGATGTGACAGGTCTTGTCAAGGACAGTAAGTACTCTGTGGATATATCTTCTGATGGATATCTTTTCTGGAAGAAGGAATGCACTGCTGTGGAGGCTTCTAATAGTGCAGCTTATACAAAGGTTGCAATGGTTCCGGACACATATACAGAGTTTGCTTTCTCCACAGATTTTAATAGCTGGAAACTAGATACTACACCAATACTTGCTGTGAATGGCGCGGGTAATAATAGTGTTAAATATGCATCTTCAGATCAGGAAATTGCAGATGTTGATGAAACTACAGATGTAGTAACTATAAAGAAAGCCGGAAAAGTTTCTTTTACGGCTACACTATCTGTTGGTGATAGTTATAAGACAATCACACAGTCTGATGTAACAATTGCAAAATTAGACCAGACACTTTCATTTACTGATGAAAATGCAGAGGTTTATGTAGGCGATGAGATTTCAACAATAGCAAAATCAAGTGCTAATGATGCGAAAGGAAAAATCACTTATAGTGTGGTTACCGGAGAAGGTTACATCACACAGGATGCTGATTTTGCAAACAATGGTAAATGGACTGCAAAGAGCTATAATAACAGTGCCGATGGAGTAAAAGTTACAATCAAGGCTGCTATTGCAGAGGATGACAGATATAACAGTGCAGAGAAAACATATACTACAACAATAAAACCATATGCTTACGATGATTTTAGAACATATTGTGAGGTAGTTGGAACATCAAATACTGCTTCAGATGGAAAAATCTGGTATTCAGAAGTGACCGGAATCAAGGCAAAAGATGGTTATAAAATCAAAAATTCTGATGGCAGCTTTGTAGAAGAAATTGCTATAGATGCCAATAATATCACACAGGGCGAAAATCAATTTACTCTTGTTATCGTACAGGAAAAGAAGAAATCAGACAATGAAAATGTATCTTATATCAACGAGGGAACAGTAAGTGGAGCATACAACTATGATAGTGTAAATCCTACACTTTCCATTAAAAAGGATAATAAGGCAGACTGGGTAAACAAAGATGTGACAATTACAGCTTCACCATCTGATGATGGTTCAAAACTTGCGGCTGTTAAGTATACAGTGACAGATGAAAAAGATAAGCCGCTTCTTGAAGAAACAACAGTTAATCCTAATGCTGATGGAAGATATCTGATTACATTACAGGCAAGTAAATTTGCCAATAAAGAAATCAAGGTAAATGTTACAGCATACGATAATGCAGGTCTTAGATCTGATACACAGACTCAGATAATCAAATTTGATACAGAACTGCCTAAGGCTGAGCTGTCATTGAATAGTAATGAAGGTGAATATTATTTTGCTGATAAAATATCTGTAGATATCAGTGCTACTGATAATTTTTCAGGTATCGCTGATATAAAAGCAGTTTATCTCACAGATGATGTGACAAGTGCTTCTGGATGGGACATTAAGAATATCGATTGGGATGCTGAAAATGTTCAAAATCTTAAAGCTGATGCTAAGAGTGTAACGATATCATTTACAGATACCACAAATGCAGGAAATGTGTATGTCAAGGTGACGGATAAAGCAGGAAATGAAAAAATCACATCACTTTCTGATGATAAAAAATTCCACTTTGATCATACTGCACCAACTGTAGGTATTGCATATTCTTCAGCTGATGAAAATACAACTAATGATAATCATTCACAGTTAAAGGATGGGGTAGAATACTACAACCATGACAGATATGCACAGATTACTGTAACAGATGCCTCTTTTAACAAAAATGCTACTCAAATTAAAGTTGCGGTTGATAATAAAAAGCCAGTAAATATATTAGATAACAAGGCAGAAGTACAAGGTGCTGCTATTGTAAAAACAGATGATGAAATCTGGACTGACAATAAAGATGGTTCATATACTGCAAAGCTTAAATTTACAGGTAATCATCTTTACAAAATTGAAGCTTCTTCAACGGATTTAGCAGGAAATAAAACGGAGGAAGCTACTGTAGCTGATAGCAAATCAAAGGAATTCTATATTGATGAGCTCGCTCCGGTTGGAAAAGTACAGTTCTCAACAGATAATACAAATGCCGGAATAATTGGTAACTGGTGGGAAAATGTATTAAATCCATTCACTGCAATATCTATTTTTAAACAAAATCAGTTGAATATTGTAGGTAGTGTAACTGATAAAACAACCGGAAATTCCGGCATATGGACAGTTAGCTATTATGTAAATAAACTGGATACGGATACAGTTTTAAAAGAGCAGCAGTTAAACGGTTTATCTGCTGATAAATGGAAAGAAATTAAAATAAATAAATCAGATGATGAATACAGCTTTTGTGAGTCGTTAGACAAGTCCTATAATAAATATATAGTATATATAAAGATTGTAGATAACAGTGGAAATGTAAAATATATAAGTACAGAAGGTGCTATAATCGATAACGAAGCACCTAAAATCACAGAAGTCAATATAGTAGATAGTGATAATCAGAAAAATAAGCTTGAAGACGAAAATGCAGATCTGTGGAAACAGTCAAATGTTTGTTTACAATTAAATGCTACAGATAATCTTTCCGGTATTGACAGATATGAGTATAAGCTTGCAAGACTGAATGATGAGGGAACATATACTGATTTACCATCTACTACAACTGTCACGTTGCAAGGCTCAGATCTTGGCACCTTGAATTATTCAACAGTGTTTAGTCTTTTAAAGAGTCGTGATTATGCAACCGATACAAAGGCTCTTAAGGCTACAATAACAGTTTATGACAGGGCTAATAACTCTTCAACAGTTGAAAAAATAATCAATATTGATAAACAGGCTCCAACAGTTACCATCACACGAGATGATCTCAGCTCGACTTCTGATAATGGTAAAGGCTGGAATAAAGATACCTTGACTTATACTGTTGTGGCAAAGGATGCAACAAGTGGTATTAAGGCAGAAAATGAAAATCCGGTTATTAATTATTATATTTACCTGAATGGCAAGAAAATGAAAACCGGAAAGGTAAATGTTATTGGCAAGAAATTAGATGCTTCCGGAGCTTATACAGAGGTTGTAGGAAATATAACTATTTCAAAAGATAAAGCTTATGATTCCAATAATTTAACTATTGACGTAGATACTGTAGATGTAGCTGGAAATAAGTCTGTGTCATCAGCTGATACAACGGTTACAGCAAAGTATGATTGTACAGCTCCGACTGCAAAATTGCAGTTACAACAGGTAGTTGATGGTGATAAGTGGTTTACCAATGGTGCTGTATTCACTGTTACTGCACAGGACAAGACTTCCGGAATTGAAAAAGTAGGCTATACAATTAAAAAAGCAGATGGAACTGATGGAACTGATGGAACTTATGTTATAGGAAGTGCTGATGCTCCGGTAGAATTAATAACCGGTGTTGAAAGTGATGCAAAAGAGTATACAAATAGTATTAGCATACCTGATATGGCTGATTATGATACTGGTAATTTGACAATCACAACATATACATATGACTTTGCCGGAAATATGACAGAGTGTAGTCAGACAATTAAGTTTGATACAACAAACCCTACTGCTGATTTGACAGTAAATGCTGGTGCTAACCAGGATGGCTGGTTTAATTCCGGTGCAACATTTAGTGTAAAAGCATCAGATGCGACATCAGGTGTTGATAAAGTAGAATATTTTGTAAAAGCCAGCAAGGATTCAAACGAAAATCTGACAAGTGGTACATTAACTGCAGATACATTGCAAAAATCAGATAATGGTGATTTGACAGGAACAATAACAATTCCGAAAGATGCATATTATGATTCAAAGAATCTTTATGTTGAATCGAAAACGTATGACAAAGCAGGAAATAAGACAGAATGTAGTCAGACAATCAAATTTGATACAACACATCCTACAGCAGGTATAAGCCTTGACAAGAAAATGAAAAACAGTCTTAGTGACAAGGATGGCTTTGATGGTGCAAAGCATTTCTACAATAGAAATGTGAAGCTTAATGTAACAGCAAATGATGCTACATCAGGAATCAAATCAATTAAGTACTATGTAACTGCTGCCGGAGATGTACCGACAGAGGAAACCTGGGCTGATACAACAAATAAAGATGTTAATAGTATTCTCCCGGAAAAACAGGCAGGAACAAATGAAAAGCTTAATATTCCGATTACAATATCGGATAAGTTTGCCAATTCAGCAGATAATCTCGGTGCAATTAATATCTATGTTCAGGTTATAGACACAGCAGACAATGAGACAGTTGTCAGCCTGAAAGATGATAAGAAAGATGAGACATTCAGGATTGATACAACAAAGCCGGAGATTAATGTTGAGTATGCCTCAGAGAAGGCTGCATACAGTGTAGTTGATAGTGCAGAGTATTACAATACAGAGCGTACAGCTAAAGTATCGGTTAAGGAAAACAGTGTATTCTTTAATCAAAAGCTAGTTAATATCTGGGTATCAGAGGATGGCGGAAAAGAAGTTGATATCAATAATAGTGATAAGCTTCCTGATGGTATCGTAAAGGATAGTGACTGGACTCTTGGAGCCGGAAAGGATGCTGTAAGTACACTTACTGTTAAGTTTACCAATGATCATAAGTATACTATCCGTGTAGAAGCACAGGATTTGGCTGAGAATAAAGCTGATGGATACAAAATCAATAAATCTAATACATTTGTTATTGATAAGATAAATCCAACAGGTAACATGAAGTATAATTATCTGTCACAGGGAACTGACACTACATGGACATCATTTGCAGATTGGAAGAACATCTTAAATGGTGGAAAATACGAGATATCACGTTTCTCTAAGGGAAAGATGTATGTTTCAGGTAGTGTAAGAGATGAATTCAGCGGAGTAAAAGAAGTAAGCTACAACGTTTCAAACAAGGATGGTGTATTTGCGGATGTGTCAGGCATTACATCATGGACACCGATGAAATCAACCGGTAAGGATGGCTCATATGCTATCAGTTTACCGGAAAATGATATGAACTATGTTGTCTACCTGAAGATTATAGATTATTCAGGAAATGTATCATATGTCAGCACAAATGGAGCTGTGCTTGATACACAGGCTCCAAAGATTAATGTAACACTTCCGGCTGATATCAATGGCATATACGCTTCAAATGTTAATGTTGGCGTGTCAGTATCGGACAATGCAGCAACAGGTGTTGTTTCAGGTATCAGAAGTGTATCATACAAGGTGACAAGCCTGGGTCAGCAGACACAGACAGGAGATTTGTATACATACACTGCAACAGCAGGAAGCCTGAATGATCTGACTAAGTCAGTATCAAGAAATTTCACAGTTGATGCGGGATTAAACAACAGTAACGATGTACAGATCGAAGTGACAGCTGTAGATAATGCAGGAAATGTATACAAGACAACAAATGTAATCAAGATTGATATCACGGCACCTACGATTGAAGTAAGCTATGATAATAACAGTGGAGATACAACATTTGGAGATGATACTTACTTTAAGGAGTCAAGAACAGCAACAGTTAAGGTTACTGAGCGTAACTTTGACCCTGCAAAGGTAATCCCTGTAATAGAGGCCAGTGCCGGAGGTGTTCCTTCTATATCAGGATGGACTACAGTTGGTGGCTCTGGAAACGGAGATGACACAGTTAATATTGCTACAATATACTATGGAAACGATGCTGATTATACCTTCAATATTTCAGCAGAGGATATCGTAGGAAACAAGAGCGGTGATGTCAATTATGGTAACTCACTTGCACCTACAAAATTTACTGTAGATAAGACTGTTCCGGTGATTTCAGTAGCATATGATAATAATAATGCAGCAGAGGCTGGCTTTTATAAGGAGCAGAGAACTGCTACTGTGACAATTCAGGAGCACAATTTTGAGACAAGCAGAGTTGTCCTAACAATGAATGCGACAGACAATGGAAATCCTGCTTCAGCGCCTACAATAAGTGGCTGGTCAGGAAGCGGTGATACACATACGGCAACAATTAGTTTTGCATCAGACGCTGTTTACACATGGACACTTGCATACACAGATAAGGCTGGTAACAAGGCAACTGACCTTGAGAATCAGAGCTTCTGTGTTGATCTTACAAAGCCTGCTATAACAATAAGTGGAATAAATCCTAATTCAGCAAACAATACTGATGGAAATATTGGTTTTGCTATTGAATGCACAGATACCAACTTTGGCACATTTACTCCGGTACTGACAGCTGTAGTATATGAGAATGGTTCTTTTGCAACAAAAGAAATAGAAGGAAGCGCTTCATCTGTTGGAAATGGAGAGAGGATTGAGTATGGAAACCTCGAGGAGGATGGAATGTACTCACTCAGATGTGCAGCTGTAGACAAGGCTGGAAATGCTTATGATACGGTAAACATTGTTGATGAAGATGGAGTAACTTCAACTGTAAACCTGCAGGATGGAGATAATCTCATTGATTTCTCTGTCAACAGAAATGGCTCAACATTTGCATTAAATGATTACTCAATGGATGTAGTTAATGACTATTATGTTCAGGAGACAGCAGAGGATATCGTATTCTACGAGACTAATGCTGATGAACTCTTAAACTACAATATAAAGCTTAATGGCAATGCGCTTAAGGAAGGTAACGACTACAAGGTAACAGAGTCAGGCGGAGATGGAAGCTGGTACAGATACGAGTATGCTGTAAATAAATCACTTTTTGATGACGAAGGGGAATACAACCTTGTTGTTGAGTCAGAGGACAAAGCCACATCAATGGCATATAGTGATTTGAAAAATGTTTCAGCTGATTTTGTAATTGATAAGACAGCTCCAACCTTCACAATCAGTGGAATTGAGGAAGACGGTAATTACAGAGGAACATCACAGAACGTTACTCTTGTTCCTACAGATGATGGAGGAAAGCTTGGACATGTCAAAGTCACAATACTTGACAAGGATGGAAAAGAACAGAAAGTAATTTCTGATATGTCAGGCGATGAACTTACAAAGTACCTGAATGGAAATGATGGAAAGATTAAATTTAAGGTGCCGGAGGGCGTAAATCAGCAGGTTGCAATACTTTGCGCTGACTGCTCTATCGGAACAGATGGTGGAACCAATACAACTGATTTTATTTACAAGGGTATAACAGTTTCATCAAACGCGTTCATTCTTTTCTTTGAGAATAAGCCGCTGTTTTATGGTGTGCTGGGTGTAGTTGCAGCAGCAATAATTGTACCAACAGGTTTTGTAATCTATAAAAAGAAAAGAAAAACTAAAAAAGAAGCATCAGAACAGTAATATAATGATCTGAATAAGAGCCGGTCATAAGATCGGCTCTTACTAAATAATTTGAGGGATGGACAAAGTAACACGTATATGCATAATGCTAATCAATCACAAGCCCGTTACAACAAGGTATATCACACCAAGCACCCAGCTTGAAAATATGCCGTACAGTATCACAGGACCGGCAATCCTGAATATCTGACAGCCTATGCCAAATACCTGCCCCTCCACCTGAAATTCACATGCGGATGAGCATACTCCGTTTGCAAAGCCGGTTATAGGAACAAGAGCTCCTGCTCCTCCCCAGTTTGCGAGTGGTGCATACAGGTTTAGCGCTGTCAGTATGCAGCTTATGAGAATCAAAATCATGCTGCACCAGGCAGAGGCTTCATCGCTGCTTAACCCAAAGTATTGTGTGCAGGTATTTACTATGAGCTGTCCGATAGTGCATATGATTCCGCCGAGTATAAATGCCTTTAACATGTTTGCAGAAAGGCAGTGAGTAGGTGTGACGCGCTTTACATATTTGTTATATTCATCATTTCGTTTTTCTTTTTGGTCAGTAGTCATGTTTTCAGACCTCCTTTTTTATAGGATGACCGTATTTTTTAAATGTATTCATATATTTGATTTGGGTATAGTTACTTATTAAAATTAAAGTAACTGTTCAGTACAGAAATATGCGGTACCGCATATTTCGTAAGAAAACGTATATTATGTAGGAGCAAGCGCCCATCAGCGCAGCTGATTCTTATGCGCTTGCGGCTCGCAACTGTGAAGGTACTGAACAGTTACGAATTAAATATGAAGGATATATCAAATAATCCTTGCCACTTTCTGCTTTAAATAGTAGAATTGTAGCAAGGATTATTTTTATGCGGTAGCGCATCAAAGTAATAAATCACAGCAAAGCATATAATTGCGATAAATAATGCAAGTATTTTGCAATAAAGAAAAGGAGACACATATATGTATACACTTGACGACATCAAGAAAGAAGATCAGGAGATTGCAAGCGCCATCACAGACGAATTTGAGCGCCAGAACAGCCACATCGAGCTTATTGCCTCTGAGAACTGGGTAAGCCCTGCTGTTATGTCAGCTATGGGAAGCATCCTCACCAATAAGTATGCTGAGGGATATCCGGGAAGAAGATACTATGGAGGCTGCGAGTGCGTGGACGAGGTAGAGGAGCTTGCCAGAGAAAGAGCCAAGGAGCTTTTCGGCGCAGAGTATGTAAATGTACAGCCACACTCAGGTGCTCAGGCCAACATGGCAGTACAGTTCGCCATCTTAAAGCCGGGCGATACCATCATGGGAATGAATCTTGACCACGGCGGACACCTCACACATGGTTCACCGGTTAACTTCTCAGGCTCATATTTCCATGTAGTGCCTTACGGAGTAAATGACGAGGGCTTCATCGATTATGACAAGGTAGAGGAAATTGCCCTTGAGTGCAAGCCAAAGATGATTATCGCAGGTGCATCTGCATATGCGAGAACTATAGATTTCAAGCGTTTCAGAGAGATTGCAGACAAGGTAGACGCAGTGCTCATGGTTGATATGGCTCATATCGCAGGACTTGTAGCGGCAGGACTTCATCCAAGCCCAATCCCGTATGCACATGTTACCACAACCACTACACACAAGACTCTTCGCGGACCTCGTGGTGGAATGATTCTCTGCAGCCAGGAGATGCAGGATAAGTACAATTTCAACAAGGCTATTTTCCCGGGAATCCAGGGTGGGCCTCTCATGCACGTTATTGCTGCAAAGGCAGTCTGCTTCAAGGAGGCATTACAGCCTGAGTTCAAGGAGTATCAGAAGCAGATTGTAAAGAATGCACAGGCACTTTGCAAGGGGCTTCAGAGCCGTGGTATCAAGATTGTATCAGACGGCACAGACAACCACCTCATGCTTGTAGACTTAACTCCGTTTGGTCTTACAGGAAAATCTATCGAGAAACTTCTCGATGCGGCTCATATCACAGCAAACAAGAATACTATTCCTAACGACCCACAGAAGCCATTTGTCACAAGCGGTATCCGTCTCGGAACACCTGCTGCTACATCAAGAGGCTTAAAGGAGGATGATTTCGACAAGGTTGCAGAGGCAATCGCCATGATCATCAAAGAGGGCGAGAGCGCAGTTGAGCCTGCAAAGGCCATCATCAAGACACTTACTGACAAGTATCCTCTTGCATTTTAAGGGTTTTCAGAGTAAAATGTTATAAGTTATAAAAACATAATACTTTGGAGGAATTATGATAGACTTAAAGTTTTTAAGAGAGAATCCGGATCTCGTAAAAGAAAATATTAAAAAGAAATTCCAGGACCACAAGCTTCCGCTTGTCGATGAAGTAATCGAGTATGACAAGAAGGCCAGAGAAGCACAGCAGGAGGCAGATGATCTTCGTGCAAAGAAGAATCAGGTTTCTAAGCAGATTGGTGCTCTTATGGCACAGGGCAAGAAGGAAGAGGCTGAGGCTGTAAAGGCTGAGGTAGCACAGATTTCAAAGCGCCTCACAGAGCTTGAGCCGCTCGAGAAAGAGTATCAGGACAAGGTGCTTGAGGATATGATGAAGATTCCAAACATCATCGATCCATCAGTTCCAATCGGAAAGGATGATACCTTCAACGTGGAGAACGAGAAGTTTGGTGAGCCTGTTGTTCCTGATTTCGAGATTCCTTATCATACAGATATCATGGAGAGATTTGACGGAATAGACCTCGATGCAGCAGGAAAGGTTGCAGGAAACGGTTTCTATTATCTGATGGGAGATATCGCACGTCTTCACTCAGCCATGACAGCATATGCGCGTGACTTCATGATTGGAAAGGGCTTTACATACTGTATCCCACCATTTATGATCCGTTCAAATGTCGTAACAGGCGTTATGAGCTTTGAGGAGATGGATGCCATGATGTACAAGATTGAGGGAGAGGATCTCTACCTTATCGGCACATCTGAGCACTCAATGATCGGTAAGTTCATCGATACAATAAACGATGAGTCAAAGCTTCCATACACACTCACAAGCTACTCACCTTGCTTCCGTAAGGAAAAGGGTGCACACGGCATTGAGGAGAGAGGTGTTTACCGTATCCATCAGTTTGAGAAGCAGGAGATGATTGTTGTCTGCAAGCCACAGGATTCAAAGGAATGGTATGAGAAGATGTGGAAGTACACAGTAGAGCTTTTCAGAAGTCTCGATGTGCCTGTCCGTACTCTTGAGTGCTGTTCAGGAGACCTCGCAGATCTCAAGGTTAAGTCATGTGATGTAGAGGCATGGTCACCAAGACAGAAGAAGTACTTCGAGGTTGGAAGCTGCTCTAACTTAGGCGATGCACAGGCAAGACGTCTTAAGATTCGTGTAAAGGGCGAGGATGGCAAGAAATACTTTGCACATACTCTTAACAACACAGTTGTTGCTCCACCACGTATGCTTATCGCATTCCTTGAGAATAACCTGAATGCAGATGGCTCTGTAAATATCCCTAAGGCACTTCAGCCATACATGGGTGGTACAGAGAAGCTTATTCCGAAGCACTAGTTTTTGAAATAAATTAGTTCATGTAAATATAACAGCCGTAGCTGCGATTGATCAGATGAAAGATAAATCGTGGTTACGGCTGTTTTGTGATAAAAGATAAATGCCATATTAAAAACTGGTTGACACGATATATACCGTGATATATACTAAATGCAAAAGGAGGTGTTCTATTATGTTAACAGCTAAGCTATTTGAGAATGGGCGAAGCCAGGCAGTTAGATTACCTAAGGAATGTCGTTTTGAAGGAGACGAGGTTATGATAAATAAAGTCGGAGATGTGGTTTTTCTAATACCTAAAGATAATGAGTGGGCAGGACTGCTTAGTAGTCTGGATATGTTTACAGATGATTTCATGAAAGAAGGACGCATGCAGCCAGAAGTACAGGTACGAGAAAGTTTTTAATGAAAAGGGGTTTTTATGAAATACATGTTGGATACGAATATTTGCATATATGCAATAAAAAATAAACCTAAGGAAGTAATAAAGCATATTTTATCACACAAATCAGATGAATTATGTATATCAGCAATTAGCTACGGCGAATTAATGCACGGTGTGGAGAAAAGCACGTATCGCGAAAAAAATTATCTTGCACTCTCTCTGTTTTTATCATCAATTACAATTTTACAATTTGATGGTATTGCAGCGGAAAAGTATGGTCTGGTGCGTGCTGGACTTGAAACTATGGGAACACCAATCGGGCCAATGGATACTTTGATTGCAGCTCATGCTTTGTCCAAAGACCTTATTCTTGTGACAAATAATACAAGAGAATTTTGTCGTGTTGATGGATTAAAGCTTGAAGACTGGACTATTGCATGATGCTACAATAAAATTTACAGAGAAGAAAATCCCTTACCAAACACTTCACTGGTACTCATCACAGACATAAAAGCATGCAGCTTATTCTGATGTATGAAGCTTCTAAGCTCCACGGCCTGCTTCTTTGTGAGTGTGCTGAAAACAATATAGTTTTTCTCACCGGTGTAGGCACCTCTGGCCTCCACATATGTGGCGCTCTTCTCCAGAGTGTTGGTAATGTAATCGCATATCACATCCTTGTCATCGCAGATGAGCATTATGGATTTTCTGAGCATGATATTTTCGATGATTGCATCAATCATAAATGATTTCACAACAAGTCCGACAAATGAATACAGAGCAGTCTTTATGTCAAATACAAAGCAGGCGATTATAATCATGACGAGGTCGGTGAGAAATAAAGCCATGCCGATATTTTCTACATGTGTATATTTTTTTACAATCATGGCGATGACATCGGTTCCGCCACTTGAAGCACCCACATAGAAAAGCAGTGCAGATGCGATTGCAGGAAGAGCGATTGCAAAAATCAGCTCAAGCATTGGCTCGTTAGAGAGCGGATGAGTGAGCGGGTCAAGCTTTTCAAGCACCAGAAGCTCAACAGACAAAAGTATTGTGGCATAGGTGGTCTTAATAGCAAAGTCTTTGCCAAGGAAGAAAAAGCCAACTACAAGCAGAAGCATGTTCACAATAGTAGAAAACATACTTGCCGAGAGCGGTGTTATCTTTGCAAAAACAACTGCGGCACCGGTTACGCCACCGAAGGTGAAGTTGTTTGGAAACTTGAAATAGTATACACCGATTGCCATGATGGTGATACTGAGTGTCATTATCAGAAAATTTTTTATCTGTTTAAGCATTTGTTGTTCTCCTTTATGATTTGACAGCTTGTCAGGTATTTATTGCAGTGCTGTGTATCATAGCTTTCTTTTGTATAATTAATCGTTCAAATCTAAATATTTATTTGCATGGATAGTGTAGGACGATGGATGTCTGATGTCAATATAATCCGTGAAATAAATTATAAGTATTATTTCTATAAAAGATATATTATATTAGTAAAACTAATAAGAATAATTACAATATATAATTGGAAAATTTAGCACTATGAAGGTATACTATAGGTATTGAACGAATTGCAGATTATTAGGAGGAACAATAATGGATTACAAGAATTCAGGTGTTGATATCGAGGCAGGTTACAAGTCAGTAGAGCTTATGAAAAAGCATGTAAAGGAGACTATGAGACCGGAGGTGTTAGGTGGTCTCGGAGGCTTTTCAGGAGCATTCTCACTTGCTTCCATCAAGGATATGGAGGATCCGGTGCTTTTATCGGGAACAGATGGCTGCGGAACTAAGGTAAAGCTTGCTTTCATCATGGACAAGCATGATACAATCGGAATCGATGCAGTTGCCATGTGCGTAAATGATGTGGCATGTGCAGGCGGTGAGCCATTATTTTTCCTTGATTATATAGCATGCGGCAAGAACTATCCGGAGAAGATTGCTATAATCGTAAGCGGTGTGGCAGAGGGCTGTAAGCAGTCAGGCTGTGCACTCGTTGGTGGCGAGACAGCAGAGCATCCGGGTCTTATGCCTGAGGACGAGTATGACCTTGCAGGCTTTGCAGTTGGTGTGGTTGACAGAAAGGACATCATCACAGGCGAGAGTTTAAAGGATGGTGATGTACTTATCGGAATGGCATCCACAGGCGTACACTCAAATGGATTTTCACTTGTCAGAAAGATTTTCAAGATGGATAAGGAAACATTAAATACATATCATGAGGAGCTTGGCACTACACTTGGAGAGGCACTTCTTGCCCCTACAAGAATCTATGTAAAGGCTCTTAAGGCTGTAAAGGATGCAGGAGTCACAGTAAAGGCCTGCAGTCATATCACAGGTGGCGGCTTCTATGAGAATATCCCACGTATGCTTATCGATGGCAAGCGTGCCGTAGTTGAGAAAAACAGCTACCCTGTTCCACCAATCTTTAAAATGATGGCTAGAGAGGGAAATGTCGAGGAGCAGATGATGTACAATACCTACAACATGGGACTTGGAATGATTGTCGCAGTTGACCCTGCAGACGTGGACAAGACTATGGAGGCTATGAAGTCTGCCGGAGATACACCATACGTAGTCGGAAAGATTATTGACGGTGAGAAGGGTGTAGATCTCGTATAATAACATTCAATATATTGTTAATAATTGTATACATCGTTGCGAGGAAAAAGAATGAAAATTGCAGTATGTGTATCGGGTGGCGGTACCAATCTTCAGGCCATCATAGATGCAATAGATAACGGAACAATTACAAACACACAGATAGAGGTTGTTATAAGCAACAACGCAGATGCATATGCCCTTGAGAGAGCTAAAAAGGCAGGAATAAAGGCAGTGTGTATCTCACCAAAGAGCTATGAAAACAGAGCTGCCTTCAATGAGGATTTTTTAAAGCAGCTTAACTCATATCATGTGGATTTAGTCGTACTGGCAGGCTTTCTGGTAGTGATTCCGCCTGAGATGATAAAGCAGTACAGAAACAGAATCATAAATATCCATCCATCGCTCATACCATCTTTCTGCGGCACAGGCTACTATGGTCTTAAGGTGCATGAGGGAGTGCTTGCACGTGGTGTGAAGGTGACAGGTGCCACCTGCCACTTTGTGGATGAAGGCACAGACACAGGCCCTATTATTTTACAGAAGGCAGTCGAGGTAAAGCAGGGCGACACACCTGAGGTGCTTCAGCGCAGGGTTATGGAGCAGGCTGAGTGGAAAATCATGCCACACGCTATCGACCTGATAGCAAATGGCAGGGTGTCAGTAGAAGACGGACATGTTATTATAGATGAGAAGTAATGACAGTGCTGTTGGTAATTAGTATGTAACCACAGACAGATTATGATTACCGGACAATGAAAAGCTTATATATAGCTTAGGTATAGGAGGCAAAAATGAAGGTATTAGTAGTAGGAAGCGGCGGAAGAGAGCATGCAATATGCAGGGCTGTTGCAAAGAGCTCACGCGTTGACAAGATATACTGTGCACCGGGCAATGCAGGTATCGCAGCACTTGCAGAGTGTGTGCCAATCGGTGCGATGGAATTTGATAAGCTCGTATCATTTGCAAAGGATAATGCCATTGATTTTACAATCATCGGTATGGATGATCCGCTTGTAGGAGGTATCGTTGACGAGTTTGAAAAGGCAGGGCTCAAGTGCTTCGGACCAAAGAAGAATGCAGCTATTCTTGAGGGCTCAAAGGCATTTTCAAAGGATCTCATGAAAAAGTATAATATCCCTACTGCAGCATATGAGAATTTTACTGATGCAAAAGAGGCTCTTAAATATTTAGAGACAGCAAAGTTCCCTATCGTTTTAAAGGCAGACGGACTTGCTCTCGGAAAGGGTGTACTTATCTGTAATACTCTTGAGGAGGCAAAAGAGGGTGTCAGAACCATCATGGAGGACAAGAAGTTCGGAACAGCCGGAAACACCATGGTAGTTGAGGAGTTCATGACAGGCCGCGAGGTTTCTGTGCTTTCATTTGTAGATGGAAAGACTATCAGGATTATGTCATCTGCGCAGGATCACAAGCGTGCAGGCGATGGAGATACAGGTCTTAATACAGGCGGCATGGGCAATTTCTCACCTAGTCCGTTCTATACCAAAGAGGTCGATGATTTCTGCAAGAAGTATATTTATCAGGCAACTGTAGATGCTATGGCTAAAGAGGGCAGACCTTTTACAGGAGTAATTTTCTTCGGACTCATGCTCACAGAGGATGGACCAAAGGTGCTTGAGTACAATGCGAGATTCGGAGATCCTGAGGCTCAGGTTGTGCTTCCTCGTATGAAGAATGATATCATTGATGTGATGGAGGCCTGTGTAGACGGAACTCTTGACACAATAGATCTTCAGTTTGAGGACAATGCATGCGTATGTGTGGTTCTTGCATCAGACGGATATCCTGTCAAGTATGAGAAGGGCTTTAAGATAACTGGCTTTGAGAAGTTTGATGGCAAAGATGATTATTACTGCTATCATGCCGGCACCAAATTTGATGCTGACGGCAATATCGTCACAAACGGAGGACGTGTGCTTGGTATCACTGCAACAGGTGCCACACTCAAGGAGGCCAGAGCCAAGGCTTACGAGGCAACAGAGTGGGTACAGTTTGATAATAAATACATGAGACATGATATCGGAAAGGCAATAGATGAAGCATAAGGGTATTATTTTTGATATGGATGGAACTCTCTGGGATTCTGCAGAGAATGTGGCAAAATCATGGAATAAGGCCATAGCAGATTATGGCTATGAGAGGGCACCTATCACAAAAGAAGACATGTATTCAGTAATGGGAAAGACAATGGATGTACTGGCATCCATTATCTTTCCTAATTGTACTTGCAGAGATGAGTTAATTAATGTATGCTATAGGGAAGAAAATGATTACCTGACCGCTCACGGAGGAGAGCTTTATCCTGATGTGGAAAAGACACTTGATGAGCTGTCAGAAAGCTATGACCTTTATATAGTCAGCAATTGTCAGCGTGGTTATATAGAGTCTTTTTTTGCGTACCACGGACTTGGCAGGTTTTTTAAAGATACTGAGTGCTACGGCAACAATGAGCTTGAGAAGTCAGAAAACATAAAGCTTATTGTAGAGCGCAATAATATAGATGAGGCAGTGTATGTCGGAGACATACAGGGAGATTACGATTCCAGCAAAAAGGCAGGAGTAAAGTTCATCCATGCAGCATACGGTTTTGGCACAATAGATGACGCTGTGCCTGCTATTCGCAAATTCTCTGAGCTGCCGCAGGTGGCTGACAGAGTATTTGAGGAAATTGAAAAGCTCTGATGAGAATTTAATTTGAAGTAAAGTTTATGAATATGTAGATAATGGGGTTTCCACATGGCAGATAAGCGTAACAGAGGGAGAAGAATTACAGATAGAATAACAGAGGCTTACTATGAGCTGATGAAGATTGTTGCAGAAAACAATCATGAGCGCATGTTTGAGTACTATGTGGAAGATGATGAGGCATATATTTTCAAAATAGTCAACTCTTCTCCGGCTCAGGAGACAGCATATCCGGTTTTTAAACAAAATATTGACACATACATGTCAGAGTGTCCGGCAGACAGCATCGAATGCTTCAAAAAGCAGCTTGATAAATGTCTGCTTCGGCCTATGCGTACTGCATTCCAGCTTAGTTTTATATCAGAGGATGGCAAGAGCAAGCCGGTTGAGATGTACATGGTCAGCATACCTGATTTGGATAAAAAGGTATGTATGGTAGTTGGAGTAATGTTTGATATCAGAGATGAAAAGGGGCTTTTGGACTCGCTGACAGGCACATACAATCACCTTGCATTTGAGAATAAATGTACATCACTTATCAGGCAAAAGGGAACAAAGCTTTTATTTGTGATGCTTGATGTGGATGATTTCAAGATAGTAAATGACACCTTGGGACACAATGTGGGGGATAGGGTATTAAGCCAGACAGGACAGGTGCTTAAGGAAGCAGTTGGAGCCAATGGTATAGTTGGCAGGCTTGGCGGTGATGAGTTTGCAGCGATTGTATTTGGATTAGAGGACAGTGATGCTGTGGACGAGTTCTGCGTAAAGCTGTCAGGCAGACTGAAGAATATTATCTTTGATATGGAGTATTCTGCATCAATCGGCATGACTACCGGCGATGACAGAGAGCTGACCTTTAAGGATCTGTACTATGAGGCGGATCAGGCTATGTATTACTCAAAGAGGCAGGGAAAGAATCGCATATCGTTTTTCGATTCTATCAGGAAAAATGGTATAACCGTTCCGCATAATTCCTGCGCTCCTTCCAATACAGATGTATCCTGTAAGCTGTCAGATATGGAGATATTCTCGTATGATGAAATGCCGGACTATATACTTGCAGTAGATGAGGAGAGCCGTAGAATAGTATTTGTCAACAAGGCTATCAGAAATTCAAGCGTTATGACAGCATCTCAGATTGATGAATTTATTTCAAAGCCGTTTGATGATGGGTTCATTGATTTGTTTTTACGGAAAAAAGAGCAGGGAAACAGAGTGTCGGTTTTTTCAGGAAAGGATCATCCCGACAATATAGTTGCAAAGCTTTTAGGCGAAAAGAAGCTTATAATCAAGCTGAATCATAAGGATTATAATGGCTATAGACTGCTCATGATGATAGATTTGAGTGATGAGTCAAAGCTGAATGCTGTTATGAGACGGATAATCAACTACAGGTCGTTTATGCAGAATTTCATTGATGCTATTAATGATACCACCGAAGGCTTGGGGTATAGGAACTATTTACGGCTGCTTAGAGAGTTTTATAATGCAGATTGTGTGGCTGTCATTTATAATGGAGAGAGTGCGTGGGACACAATTGAGGAGATACATATACCAAGTGCCAAGATTATGGCAAAGGTGGTTAATGAATCTGTTTCAAGAGGTGCAATTACAGATTTTCTCGCTCTGTTTAATGACGCCGGTCGTGTGTTTATAAGTGATATTCAGTCAATTGAGGGTGAATACAGGGATTTATTCAAGCGTATGGCTGATGTCAGAATATGGTCTACATCTGCGGTTCTGCTAAACAAGGCAGAACAATGCTTTGGTGCCATCGCGGTTATGAATCCAAGAGCCAATTCAGGAAGTATGGATTTGATTGATATGATTGGCATTTCAATATCGAATAGTCTGTTTTATGAGAAGGCAAGGGCTGAGTATGAGTACAGGCTCAATTTTGACCAGGTTACGGGCTTAAGAAAGAGGGAAACCTTTAACAATCTCGGAGAGAGCTATGTGGAGTATGACTGCAGCTCAATGGGAGTATTTGCATCAGATATCATAAGGCTTTCAGATATAAATGATAAATTTGGATATGCGGCAGGAAATGAGCGTCTTAGGATGGTTGCAGATGTGATCAGTGGCGTTTTTACAGGCTATGATATATACAGGTACGAGCAGGATGAGATAGTTGTTTTTTGCAAGGATATTGATAAAAAATCATTTATGGGACTTGTCAGGATAGTAAGGGAAAGCCTTGATGATCTGGATTTCTCAGTATCGACAGGCTTTAGTTGGACGGACAAGCCCGACATAGCAAGGCAGCTCTCAGAGGTTCGCTTAATGTATGATATTGAAAAGGACACAAAGCTTAAGAGTCTTGACAGTATAATGAGAAATAAGGTATTTAAGGATGTGGTTTCTGAGATTGAAAAGGGAAGCTTCATGGTGTATTATCAGCCGAAGGTTGATTCAAGAACAGGCATCACAGTCGGGGCGGAGGCCCTTATCAGATTTTTTGATGAGGCTCATGGCGTTGTAGGGCCAATTCATTTTATCGAGATTTTAGAAGAAAACAGATGCTCGCATCTTATTGATTTATTTGTACTTGATGAGGTATGCAAGGCGCAGAAGCTTCGCTGTATAAGTGACAGGAGAGTGGTTCCGGTATCTGTGAATTTTTCAAAAAATACACTGGAATATGCAGACCTCCTGGATCAGGTGAAGGAGATAATGAACAGGTATGATCTCCCGGAGGGGCTTGTTCAGATAGAGATAACAGAGTCTGTTGGTGATATGGATATTGTATTGATAAATAATATCGCGCAGTCGCTGATTTCAATGGGCTTTCGTCTTTCGATGGATGACTTTGGCACGAAGTACTCAAATCTTGAGATGCTCTTTAAGTTTCCGTTCAGCATTGCTAAAATTGACCGTTCCCTGGTCAAGAATCTCGAGAGCAATGAGAAGAGCAGGATTATGTTAAAGCACCTCATATCCATGATTATGGAGCTTGGCATAGAGTGTGTTGCCGAGGGGGCTGAGAATGAGGAGCAGGTAAGGCTATTACAGCAGTTTGGCTGTAATATTATTCAGGGCTATTTCTATTCAAAGCCGGTTACACTTGATGTTTTCACGAGTGAGTTCGTGGAAAAAACAAGGAATCAATTGTGATTCACAATTTTATATACAATGCAGCTATTAACAGGCGCCTGTAGTAGGAAAGCGGATAACAGCTGCAAAAAAAATAAAAGGAAAGGAAGAAAAATGTTAGAAAAAATCTTCAAACTCAAACAAAACAACACAACGGTCAAGACAGAGATTCTTGCCGGTCTGACAACATTCATGACCATGGCATACATCATTGCTCTTAACCCAAACCTCCTCACCGGATTTGGTGCTGAGGGAACAAAAGCACTATGGAACGGAGTGTTTCTGGCAACATGTATTGCTTCGGCAGTCGGTATGTTTGTCATGGCATTTCTTGCCAACAAGCCATTTGCACTGGCTCCGGGTATGGGACTTAACAGCTTCTTTGCTGTAGTAGTTGCCAATATCGTAAGCATCACAGGCCTGTCATATGTTGATTCATTCCAGGCTGCACTGTGTATCATCCTTATTGAGGGTATTTTATTCTTTATACTTTCAATATTCAATATCCGTGACAAGATAGTAGATGCCATTCCTTATGGTGTCCGCATGGGTATTTCACCGGCTATCGGTCTTATGCTTTTAAATATCGGCTTTGGCTCAAATGCCGGTGTTTACTCAAAGGATGGCGGACCATTTTATGTGATGAAGGATTTCTTCGGTGCACTCACACCGGGACTTGCCAAAACAAATATGACAGATGGATATTCTTCAATGGTGCTCACTGTTGTGACTATGTTCATCGGACTTTTTGTTATCATTATTTTAGCTCATAAGGGCGTCAACGGAGCAGTACTTTTTGGTATGCTTGCAGCCTGCGTAGTTTACTGGGTAGGAGAGGCTATATTCTTTGGAACAAATCCTTTTGCATCACTTGCAACAGCTTCATTTGTGCCACAGTTTAAGGATATGGCAGATACAACACTGTTCAAGTTCGATTTCAAGGATTTCATCAGTATTGGATGGTTTACAGCAATTTCACTCATCATCACATTCTGTATCATAGATATGTTTGATACCATCGGAACACTTGTTGGTACTGCATCACGAGCAGGAATGGTTGATAAAGAGGGAAATATGCCAAACATGAAGGAGGCTTTGGTTTCCGATTCAGTTGCCACAGTGGTTGGTGCCGTAACAGGTACATCTACAGTAACAACTTTTGTTGAGTCTGCATCAGGTGTAGAGGCCGGTGGACGAACAGGTCTTACAGCTTTCACAACAGGTATCCTGTTCCTTGCATGCATCTTTATAGCACCGCTTGCAGCAATCATTCCTGCTGCAGCAACATCATCAGCACTTATCTATGTTGGTATCCTGATGCTTGGCGGTCTTAAGAAGGTGGATTTCGAGGATCTCTCACAGGTTGCTCCGGTAGCACTCATGCTTATTGCAATACCTATCTCCGGATCTATCGGACATGGTATAGGTCTTGGACTTATCACATATACTGTACTCAAGGTCTTTACAGGAAAAGCAAAGGAGGTTTCTATCCTTACTTATGCTATTTCGCTTCTCTTCCTTGTGAAGTTCTTCCTTGTAGTGTAGTGTTTTAAAGCTTAGTGACATATAACGCCTTGCCCCGCCATCCTTGGCGGGGCATTGTTGTGTGCGGATATAATTCTAACAGCCACTAAGTGACTGCGTAAGGCTTACAGATACATTAAACTGTGCTGTAGTGGCATTTTCTTATGTAGTGACAATAATTCATATATACAAACATATGTTCTTGACAATTGTGCGTAATCAATGTAGAATTGCAGTATGGACAAGCATAATGAAGAGCACATTTATGTGGCAATAGATTTAAAATCATTTTACGCATCAGTAGAGTGCAGAGAGAGGGGAAAGGATGCTCTGACCACTAATCTGGTCGTGGCAGATCCAACCCGCACGGAGAAGACTATCTGTCTTGCAGTATCGCCGGCTCTTAAGGCATATGGCATACCGGGCAGGGCGCGCCTTTTTGAGGTGGTACAGCGTGTGAAGGAGGTAAACAAGCTGCGTCTGTCGAAGCTTATGGCGAGTGGACATGTTGCCGGGACAGTGGAGAGAAGCCGACAAATTGAGGGCGAACAATCTGATAGAAAACAATCAGCAGGTGAACAGCAAAAAAGACTCCAGGCTGAGGGCAATCCGGATGAAAGAAAAAAATATGTAACAGAAATTGATATGGCAGAAAATGATATAACAGAAAGTACAATGACAGGCTTTGATTATGCATCATATAATGCGAAGCTGCTTGACGCACATCCTGAGTATGAGCTGACATACATTGTCGCACCGCCGCGTATGGCTTTGTATATGGATTACAGTACACGCATATACAATATTTATCTTAAGTATATCGCACCTGAGGATATCAGTGTTTACTCGATAGATGAGGTTTTTATGGATGTGACACACTATCTTCGCACTTATCACATGACGGCAAGGGAGCTTGCGTCTAAGATGATAGACGATGTCCTTAAGGATACCGGTATCACGGCAACCTGCGGCATTGGTACCAATCTGTATCTGTGCAAGATAGCCATGGATATTATGGCAAAGCATGCCATGCCTGATGAGCGAGGAGTGCGTATAGCAGAGCTCAATGAGAATAGCTATAGGCGAAAGCTATGGGACCACAGGCCGATTACCGATTTCTGGAGAGTGGGAGCAGGTTATGCCAAAAAGCTCGAGGCAGCCGGCATGTATACAATGGGAGATGTGGCCAGGTGCTCAACAGGCGGTTCGAATGATTTTTACAATGAGGAAAAGCTGTATAAGATGTTTGGCATCAATGCAGAGCTTCTTATAGACCATGCATGGGGGTATGAGCCTGTTACAATAGCTGATATCAAGGCATACAGACCGCAGACCAATAGTATCAGTTCAGGGCAGGTGCTTCAGGAGCCGTATGATTATGAGAAGACAAAGCTTATTGTGCGTGAGATGACGGACCTTCTTGTGCTTGATCTGGTAGATAAGAGGCTGGTTACAGACCAGATAGTACTCACTATAGGGTATGATATTGCAAATCTGTCTAAGAAGACTGATAGCTGTTTTGGCAATAATTATGACCACGCAGTAAATAATAAAGGCAGAGACAGTATTGGCGGTAAAAAAGGTACACACAGAGATTATACAGGTGAGATTACCATAGACCGATACGGCAGAAAGGTTCCAAAGCATGCACATGGTACAGCAAATTTAGGGCGTTATACATCATCCACGCGCATCATCATGGACGCGGTGATGGAGCTTTATGACCGTATCATAGATCCTTCTCTTCTGACACGAAGGATTACTGTGGTGGCAAACAGGGTCTGTGATGAGAGCAAGGTGCAGGAAAGTGAGCAGTTTGAGCAGCTTGATTTATTTACAGATTATCAGGAGAGGGCTAAGGAAAAGCAGAAAGAGGATGAGGCGCTTTCCAAGGAGAGAAAGCTTCAGGAGGCTATGATTTCCGTCAAGAAGAAATATGGAAAGAATGCCATGCTAAAGGGCATGAATCTTGAGGAGGGGGCCACAACTATTTCAAGGAACAATCAGATTGGCGGCCACAAGGCATAGCAGCAACCGATGTGGTTCTTAATCTGATTTTTCTTAGTGGTTTAAAATAGTTACGAAAAAGTATATAAGGAGCATGGCATGGGAAAATATGATGATATTATAGATTTACCACATCATGTGTCAAAGGTACATCCGCAGATGTCTATATGGGACCGCTCAGCACAGTTTGCACCTTTTGCGGCACTTACAGGTCATGAGGAGGCTATTGCAGAGACAGCGAGGCTGACAAACGAGTGGCATGAGCCTGATGAGGACAAAAAAAGAGAGCTTGATGAGAAAATGAATGAGCTCATGATGCTTTATAGAAAGCGTAATTTCAATTCAGACAGTTTATATGATGAAAATGTCATAAACACCATGACAGAGAATTATTTTGAGGTGACATATTTTGTGCCGGATGAGCACAAGGAGGGTGGCAGCTATAAGCATGTGACAGGGTATCTTAAAAAGCTTGATAGCATAGGGCACCTGATGATAGTTGTGGATGATAATGGTGCAGAGACGGTAATTGATACAAGAAGAATATATGATATCGATTTGTGATGATTTTGTTAGGAATGCATTACTTGTAAATGTGGTATAGAAAGCAGGAAATTATAAAGATGGACAAGCAGATAGAAAGAGCCGGTGATGACAATAAAAATAATATTGGTGTGTTATATGGCATCGGTGTAGGTCCGGGAGATCCCGAGCTTGTGACTTTAAAGGCTATTAATACAATAAAAGCATGTGATATAATTGCAATCCCTGCAGTTTCAAAAGAGGAATGCTATGCGTACAGCATAGTGCAGGCTGTTTTACCGGAGATAGAGAAAAAACATATTATGTGCACTCCGTTTCCCATGATAAAGGACAAGAAAAAGCTTACTATATCACACAATAAGATATACAGTGACATAGTAAGTGAGCTTGAAGCAGGCAAAAATGTGGCAATGCTTACAATCGGCGATCCAAGCGTGTATTCGACATATATGTATATCCATAAGCGTGTCATGCAGGCAGGTTTTACGGCAGTGATGATAAGTGGTGTGCCGTCGTTTTGTGCAGCTGCAGCGCGGCTTGGCATTTCGCTTGGTGAGATGATGGATGAGATACATATCATACCGGCTTCGTATGATGTGAGGGATACTGTGGGCTACGGTGGAACCTGTGTATACATGAAATCCGGAAAGAAGCTTGCAGAGCTTATAGAGGTGCTTCGCACAGGAGAGGCTATCAGAAAAAAGAAAATGACAGTGTATGGTGTGACAAACTGTGGCATGGAGTCTGAGCGTGTGTACAGGGGGCTGGATGAGCTTACCGAAGCAAAAGGATATCTGACAATAGTTATAGTGAAATATAGCTAAAATTGGAGTTTACTTTTTGTGCACAATTGCTATAATGGTATAGTAAACCGAATATTTATATATATTTGAATATAGAAGAGAGCTGAAATATCACATGAGTATAGTGGATAAATTTGGAGAAAAAGTAGGCGAGATAGCAGAAAACGATCCTGTCAAGGCGAGGAAGCTTTTACTTGCAGGATATAGATTACAGGAAAAAAGATTAGCATTATTTCCGGACAGAAAGCTTCCAATGTCAGGGCAGTATGTGGCAAGGGTTGTCATGAATAATATCATACAGGCACTTGCAAAGCCTGAAAATGCCGCCATGGTCAGTATTTTTGTACCGGGCGAGCTTTTGACGGCGGCAGGTCTCACGCCATATTCGGTTGAGGCATTATCGTGCTTTATTGCAGGAACTAAATGCGAGCAGGCCTTTCTAAGGCAGACTGAGAAGGAAGGCTTTCCGGAAACTATGTGCTCGTATCACAGGGTTTTTCTGGGCGCAGCCTTAAATGGTATAGTGCCAAAGCCAAAGTGCATGGTGTATACAAACCTGGCATGCGATGGCAATATGATGACATTTCCGTATCTAAAGGAAAGATATGAAATACCAAGCTTTTATATAGATGTTCCATATGAGAAGAATTATGACTCTGTTATGTATGTAGCAAAGCAGCTTAGAGAGCTTAAGAGTTTTTTGCAGGATGTCACCGGCAGAGAAATCACAGAGGAGTCTGTGAAAAAGGCTGTAGATAAGAGCAAAATTGCATCAAATAATTATTACAGGCAGCTTCACCTGAGAAAAGGACATGATATTGCGTCGACTCTCACAAATGAGCTGTATGCGCTTTTCATGTGTCATCTGCTTGCAGGAACTGATGAATCAGTCAGATATACACAGCTTCTGAGAGATGATGTGAGACGTGCACCGGCAGGAGATGGCTTTCATGTACTTTGGATGCACACCATGCCGTTTTTGCAGGATGCAGTGAAGGATGTGTTCAATTACAGTGATACAATCCATATCAGTGCAAGCGATTTTATAGCGGATGGTTTCAGAAGCATGGAGTCGGATGACCCATACGAGGCACTTGCCGAAAAAATGGTTTACTGCATTTATAATGGCAGCGTGAACCAGAGAATAGAGGAGGCAAAGGAGCTTGCCGACACAGTTGGAGCGGACGGTGCTGTACTTTTTGCGCACTGGGGCTGTAAGAATACAATCGGTGCATCAAGCCTTATAAAGCGCTCACTCGAGAGGGAAGGGCTTCCAACTATGGTTTTAGACGGAGACGGCTGCAACCCGGCAAATGCCAGCGATGGACAGATTTCCACAAGGCTTCAGGCATTTGTGGAGATGCTTGCAGAGCAGGAACGTAATTAGAAATAATACACCGGTTATTGTGTGTGGTGTGTGGATATTTACTATAAAACAATTTCAGAAAGTGGAAAACAGATGATAAATTATGTTTGTAAATATGCTCCGGTAGAGTTGTTTAAGGGCTTTGGGCAGGAATGTGCTGTGCTTGAGGAGATGCCGGAGAATTTCGATAAATCAGATAAGATAGCTCATGCGAATCTCTGTGGATTCGGCAAATCAGTCATACAGGCTGTGCTCGAGGGCAAGGTAGAGGAGCTTGTGCTCGTGAACTGCTGTGATTCAATGCGCAGAGTCTATGATATCATAGAGAATACAAAGAAATGCAAATTCCTGTATATGCTTGATCTGCCTCATGAGGATAACGAGTGTGAGAACATAAAATTTGCACAGTCAATTCTTCGTTTGAAGAATGCGTATGAGAGATATTCGCACAGGACATTCGACAGGGAGCTTTTTATAAAGTCGTTTGCAAAACCTGAATCTGAGCGCAAGCCATACATAGGTCTTATGGGTGTGCATGTGAGCAGTATTCTTGAGAAGACAATACGTGAAAATATGCAGATGGATGTGGAAAATATGACATGCACATCCGGCAGAAATCTCATTATTTTACAGAAGGATCTTAGAAATATGGATGATGAGACTCTCTTTGTAGCATATGCAGAGAGTCTGCTCGGACAGATGCCATGTGCCAGAATGAACAATAATACAAGAAGAAACCAGCTCTTTTTAGACCCAAGTCTTAAGGGCATCATATATCACACGATAAAGTTCTGCGATTACTATGGTTTTGAGTATGCAAGCATAAAGAATAATATTAAGGTGCCTCTTTTAAAGCTTGAGACGGATTTTACAAGCCAGAGTGCCGGGCAGCTTTTGACAAGAATACAGGCATTTGCAGAGACAATAGAGGGCTCAGATGACATGGACCCTACAAAAGGCATAAGCGAGGAGGCAAGAAGAAGGATGGAATCAGGAGTCTACTATGTAGCAGGAATTGACAGCGGCTCAACAAGCACCGATGTGGTGATACTGGATCAGGATGGGAAAATTAAATCGACAATGATTATTCCAACAGGTGGCGGCGCTATGATGAGCGCCGAAAAGAGTCTGGAGAAGGCTGTCGAAAAGGCCGGTATATCAAAGGATGATATTGTAAGGATTGTTACAACAGGATATGGTCGTGCATATATCAATAGCGGTGATGACAGCATCACAGAGATTACATGCCATGCAAAGGGCGCGCATTATCTGAATCCCAACGTGCGCACAGTTATTGACATAGGTGGACAGGATATAAAGGCAATCAGCATAGATGAAAATGGTGCGGTCAAAAATTTCCTGATGAATGATAAATGTGCGGCAGGAACCGGACGTTTTCTGGAGATGATGGCAAGGACCCTCGGACTTTCACTTGAGGAGATGAGCACCATGGGACTTGAGTGGAAGGAAAACATTGTGATTTCAAGCATGTGTACAGTTTTTGCAGAGTCTGAGGTAGTATCGCTGGTGGCACAGAACAAGGCTGTTTCTGATATTATCCACGGACTAAACATGTCTGTAGCTTCAAAGGTAGGCGCACTTGCAGCAAGGCTTGGGCAGGATAATCCGGGTGAGTATATGATGACAGGCGGAGTGGCAAAGAACAAAGGCATCACAAATGCGCTTGAAGAAAAGCTTGGCGCAAAGCTGTATATTTGCGATGAGGCACAGCTTTGCGGAGCGCTTGGTGCAGCACTTTTTGCATATGAGAAGTGCAGGGAAGCTTAATAGAGGGAATATAGCAAACCACCAGTTGAACTGGTGGTTGCTGACTTTACTCCATGATTTTTCCGTCAATACTTATTGTTACAACTTGCCATGGTATGAATTTTCCACTAGCTTGAAGAGCTTTTTTGGCCGCAATCTCCAGGCTGCCACAGCAAGGGACTTCCATTCGGACAATAGTTACACTTTGAATGTTGTTATTTTGAATAATAGCAGTCAGCTTTTCACTATAATCCACCTGATCTAATTTAGGACAACCAATTAAAGTTACCTTGTTTCGAATAAAATCCTGATGAAAGGCGGCATAAGCGTAAGCAGTACAATCAGCCGCAATTAAAAGCTTTGAGTCGTTAAAATATGGTGCATTAACAGGAGCCAGTTTAATCTGTACCGGCCAGTTTTGAAGCTTTGATTCTGAATCTGCGGTTGAAGTGGCTTTTACCGGCTCAGATGTTTCAGTTCGTCTGATCTGCATGATTTTAGATCCAGGACAGCCGGAGTGAGAGGATATTGCCCGGTTTTTGGCAGCTATTTTTTTCTGAGCTTCTTTTACGGCTTCTTCATCATATGCAGGTGCTTCTCTCTCCTCAAATGAGATGGCTCCGGTAGGACATTCAGGGAGACAATCTCCTAGTCCGTCGCAGAAATGTTCTCTCACCAATTCTGCTTTTCCGTCAATGATATCAATGGCGCCTTCGTGGCAGGCAGATGCACAGGCACCACAGCCGTTACATTTTTCTTTATCAATCTTTATAATCTTTCTTATCATTTTTAACCTCCGTCAATAGTATTTAGCGTTTGTTTATGCTAGAATTATAGTATTATAAATACAACTAGTATGTTTGATTTCCAACAGGGAGGAACTATTTTGCAAAAATATTTATCAATCCTAAGAAACAGTCCATTTTTTAAAGGTCTAACTGATAACGAGATATTATCCATATTGCATTGTGTAAACGCAACAACAATTTCTAAAAAGCGAGATTCTTATATTTTCAGAGCAGGTGATATTACCGAAGTAATGGGGATTGTGGTGTCAGGCTGCGTCCTCATTATTCAAGAAGACATCTGGGGACATCGGAATATTTTGTCAAAATGTCATGCAGGAGATTTTTTTGGTGAGCCGTATGCAGCAAGCCAGAGAGCTGTCTTAAATATCAGTGTGGTAGCAGATGAGGATTGTGAGATTATTCTATTAAATGTCAAAAGACTTCTGATTACCTGTCCAACTGCGTGTGAGCATCATCAGAAGCTGATCCGTAATCTGGTCAGTGTCCTGGCAAATAAGATACTGATTCTGAACGATAAGATCACACATGTTGGGAAGCGAACGACGAGAGATAAACTATTATCATATCTGTCGGCAGAATCTATCAGACATTCGTCGTTATCTTTTGATATTCCTTTTGATAGGCAGCAGCTAGCAGATTATCTTTGTATTGATCGTGCAGCAATGTCTACAGAGATATCAAAGTTACAAAAAGAGGGCTTTATAAAAACAAATCGAAATCATTTTGAATTGCAAATGAGTATAATCAAAAAGAAGAACTATACAATTTAGGCAAGCTGTAGAAATGAAGCCAGGTGACTGCATCAATATTCCGGCAGAAGTGAAACACTGGCATGGCGCAGCACTGGATAGCACCAAGAGGACTATTTTTTGTGTTAGCGCCACTTAACGATTGTGGGTGTCAAAACACCCGTTTAGTGATATAATAAACTCTGTATATTCATTAAAATGGAGGTGCTTATCATGGCAGTCCCAAAAGTTGACGGACAATTTATAGCAGAGGCTATTAAATATATTGATGAGAATGGAGTTCCTTGGCACAATATGAGTACCAAGTATGAGCTTGTATGGGAAAACGGTAATACCTATCCACCAAAGTATGTCATCGCAGTAGCAAATCATTTGCAGAATGGTGCAGAGATAGATGTATCTGGATATAATGCTGTCGAAGCAAAAAACTATCTTACTGCAAAAGGATATGAGATTCAGATTAAGCAGACTAAATACGAGATTACTATAACATCAGAGTCTGTTACTTCTACTGATGATTCATTCACTATGGATAATATTAGTGCAGGAGATGTGTTCAAGCCTTTGGATGCATCATTTGTTTCTGCCGATGGAACTGTTATCAAAAGAAAATATGGGAAAGGTGAGAGACGGAATACAAACCAAACTTTACCACGTATTGCGTTTCAAATTTATGAAAAACAGATTGCAGCCTTGCCAGTAGAAGAAAAAGAACAGTTTCCAATTTGTCAATACGCTCCAGATAAGGAAATGATTCGTGGAATTTATTACAGCAAGGACGAAGCAAAAGCACACAATATACATCCGTTCAATACAATGTCGTATGATTATGATGGTGGCAGACAGTTTGTAATTTATTCATGGAATATCTTTACAACTCTTAGATTTGTTCAGGAGTGTTTGACACGTTTCGGTAATCCGGGAGATTCCTTCAAATTGGTTTATCGTGAGAAGGAAAATGCAGAGGAAGAGGCAGCAGTTGTAGAGGAAGTAAAACCAGCAGAATTTAATGGCTATCTGAATCCATATTCGACTATGCTTGTGGAATCTAAGAACATTATATTCCGAGGCGCTCCGGGAACTGGAAAGACTTATCTTGCAAAAGAAATTGCTACTGACATTATTAGCAATGGCTATTTTGATGATTATACGATGCTCACAGATGAGCAAAAGCAACAGGTAGAGTTTGTCCAATTTCACCCAAGTTATGACTATTCGGATTTTGTAGAAGGACTCCGTCCAAAGACGAATGAAGATGGTTCTATGGGTTTTGAATTGCAGGATGGCGTTTTTAAGAAATTCGTGGATAAGGCTAGAAGAAACTATGAGAATTCTAAAAAGTCCACAGAGGTCATTGCAAATGAATTATCTGTTCAAGAAGCAATGAAAGAGTTCTTTGATGATGTGGACACAGGAAATAACACATTCAAGACCAAAACGGGTACAGAATTTACAATCACAGATGTCGATGATGAGCATATTTATCTTTCAATACCACAAAATGCATCCATCAACAGTATCCGATTGAATATTTCTGAAATTAGACAGATGTTAGAGTCTGGAAGAGAATTTAACAAATTAAAAGATATTACGGAATTTTTCAATATCAATTTTACACAGCAGAGATATTCCTACAACCTTGTTATTTTTAACGAGATCCAGAAAAAGAAAAAGGCTGCAAAGATTATAAGACAGGAAGAGTTGAAGAAATATGTATTCATTATTGATGAGATAAATCGTGGAGAGATATCTAAGATTTTCGGAGAGTTGTTCTTTGCTGTTGATCCGGGATACAGAGGTGTGGCAGGAGAGGTTTCCACCCAGTATGCAAACCTTCATGCTGATAGTAATGAAAAATTCTATATTCCAGATAATGTTTATATCATTGGTACGATGAATGATATTGACAGATCTGTAGACAGCTTTGATTTCGCTATGAGACGAAGATTCCGTTTTGTGGAGCTTCGTGCAGATGAGCGCCTTGAGATGCTTGCTAACTTGAACAACGAAGAGAAAGAGGCTGAGGCAATTGCCAGAATGTCAGCTTTGAATTTGGAAATTGCAGCAACAGAAGGTTTGAATGAAAACTATCAGATTGGTGCATCCTATTTCTTGAAGCTGAAGAATATTGACTTTGACCAGTTATGGTCAGATTACCTACATCCGTTGTTACAGGAATACATAAACGGTATGTATGATGAAGAAGGTATTATGGAGCGATTTAAGAAAGCATATACCCAAGGAAAGTCGGATGGAGCTGATGTAGATGAGTCGAATTAAAATAAAAGATAATTCGAGAATACCTAAGGAGTCATTGTCTGGCATATCACTTCTGACAAGCAAAATTGCAGATAAAACTTTGGAGCAGTTGGAGAATGAAGGGATATTTGTATTCCCAGAAATTCTTAGAGAGGCAGATGATATCACAAAAGACCAGATGATTTTACAGAGTGTAAACAATTATTATTTGTCGAGCAATGTCATGGGCTTCATGGGACTTGGAGATGAGAAACTCATAGTTGAATCAAGATTTAGTGGTAATAGGCGGGATTTCCTGTTTCAATATTTGCTTGAGAGAGTATTTGATGTTCCGAATATTGTAGATTTGGAAACAGATGCGAACAATGATGATCGTGTTTTCAATCTGCTTGTTTTTATCTTCCCACATTACTTAAAGAGTGCCATGCGTAAGGGGGTCTTTAAGACTTATGTGAGAAAAACATACAATGACTGCAATGTTAAGGGAACGATAGATATAGCGAGACACATTGTTAAGAATACACCGTTTGTTGGTAATGTAGCATATTCGCAGAGAGAGTATTCCTTTGATAATGATTTGATGGAATTAATACGTCATACGGTGGAGTTTATCAGACACAAGCCATACGGACATAAACTGCTTGCACAGGCTAAGGATGAGGTCAAGGTTGTTGTAGCGGCCACTCCTAACTGTGTCTACTTATCTTACAGCATCAGAAACATCAGATTGGAATGGGAAGCAAGAAGGTATATGGATTGCTCTTTGATGGCGCATGGCTCTGGGAAGAGTATATGAATTCGATTGTGGACGAGATTTTCTATCATCCGATGAACAAAGCTACAAAAGGTTCTCAGCGTTTGTTTGATCATAATCGCGGACTTATCTACCCAGACTTCATCAGCAGAGACTCAGAGGCACGAGTGATTGCAGATGCGAAGTACAAACCGATTGATAATATTGGAAACAAGGACTATTTGCAAGTATTGGCATATATGTTTCGATTTGATGCCAAGAAAGGGTTTTATTTTTATCCTGAAATGGGAGAGGAAGAAGATGCTGTTATGTGGCTCAACCGTGGTTCGACTTATGAGAAGAATGTAGAGGCTCGAGAGGATATTTGTCTCATCAAGCACGGATTTCAGATTCCGACCGGGATAGATGTATATAGTGCTTTCACAGAGCAGATGCGATGTAATGAAATCAAATTCCTTGATGGAATTTTAACGTCCGTGAAATAGGAAAAATATACTTTTTAACGATGCACCCCCTCGGTTTAAAAAACTCCAAAGGGGGATAATTATTTCTCGGCTTTTTATGATAGGAGATTTTTATGATACGAGTACTTTTCATATGCCACGGCAGATTATGTCGTTTCTTCTAGAAAGCCAGTAATAGCAAGGACTTGCGGGTATGCGAGGTTAAAAAATAACACAAAAATAACACTCTTGCGGGGATGGGAGAGGCTTATTAGAAGCTAAAACTGTAGGGGTGGACATGGAACTTGAAGACAAGGAAAATGGGGGATGTGATAGAGGGAGAGGATCAGCTGGGCTGGTCCTTTTTCAGTGGAGTTAAACTTGTCTGAGTAATATGCTACAAACAAGTTTGTGGACTGAAAAAACCAAAATAAAAGTGCCGAAAAATACAAGTCGCAAAACATTAAGCAAACGCAATAATTAAACGCAAAATATCGAATTGATTTGACTTTTTACGTTTTACTGAGGTATAATTTGCGTAAGATGAGGAATAATATTGCGAATGACAGGAGCTGATATATATATGAAAACTTGTAAAGAAAAGGCTTTAGAGTGGAATGTTTCTCCACGTTCCGTAAATGATATGTGCAAAAAAGGAAGAATACAGGGTGCAATAAAAGAAAAAGGATCTTGGTTAATTCCAGACGACTCTCCAAAGCCAATGGATGGAAGAGTGTCTAATGGAAAATACATCAAGAAAAATATGGTTGCGAAAGCAGAAGTTAAATCATTACCAATCGGCATCTCTGACTATGTTCGTGCGCAGGAAGAATATTACTATGTCGACAAGACGTTATTAATCAAAGAATTCTTGGATCAAAAGCCATTGGTATCTTTGTTTACGAGACCAAGGAGATTCGGAAAGACCTTGAATATGGATATGCTCAGAGTGTTCTTTGAAATATCAGATAAGAATACTAGTAAGTATTTTGCAGATAAAAATATTTGGCAATGTGGAGAAGAGTATCGTTCACATCAAGGAAAATATCCAGTCATATTCTTAACTTTTAAGGATGTTAAATTTGATACTTGGGACGCAACAATAGATAAAATAAGGGGACTACTTCAAGAAGAGTATGGAAGACATCAAGAGCTACTAAATAGTGATAAGCTCTCACAATATGAGAAGGAGTATTTTACAAAGATTATTAGCGCTACAGCTAATGAAGTGGAGCTTACTTCTTCGCTAGAAAGACTATCTAAAATGCTTGCTTCACATTATGATAAGGCTCCAGTAATCATTATTGATGAATATGATACTCCGATTCAAGAGGGATACTCTAAGGATTTCTACGATGAAATTATTGGATTCATGAGAAATTTCTTTTCAGGAGCATTTAAGGATAATAAGAATTTATCCTATGGTTTCCTAACAGGAATTTTGCGTATTGCTCAGGAAAGTATCTTTAGTGGTCTAAATAATTTAACAGTGAACTCCGTAATGGATGAAGAATACGATAGCTTTTTTGGATTTACAGAATCTGAAGTGAAAGCAATGCTCAGTTACTATGGAGTATCAGATAAAGAGGAGGAACTTAAAGACTGGTACGATGGATATTTGTTTGGTAGCGAAGAAATATATAATCCATGGTCTGTAATCAACTATATTTCCAAGGGATGCCTTCCTCAAGTATATTGGGTAAATACAGGAAAAAATGAAATCCTTGATGATGTACTAAGAGTGGCTACAGATGATATTACAGAAAGATTATATGACCTTTTGCAAGGAGAAAGAGTAGTTGCAAGAATTGATCAAAATGTGGTGTATAGATCGCTTGCGGAGGATCCAGCAAATATTTATAGCTTATTGTTGGTTGCTGGCTATTTGAAAACTCCTAAAAAGGAACTGCAAGCAGATGGTTCATATTTATGTGAAGTATCAATTCCAAATAGAGAGATTGCAGCTGTATATAAGAGTGAAATCTTGTCACATTTCTTGCAAACTGGAGCAATTACAAGGACTACAGCAAATAAGATTGCAGAAAGTCTTTATGCCAATGATTACAAGAAGTTGCAGAGCGCTATTGGGGAATATATGGATAAATCAATTAGCTTCTTCGATGGTGGAGCTGAAGGATTTTATCATGGTTTGATGCTAGGATTAATAGCATTAATGGATAATCAGTATAAGATTAAATCGAACCGAGAATCTGGAGATGGCAGATTTGATGTTTCTTTAATTCCAAGAGAAAAAAGGTATCCTGGTATTATTTTGGAATTAAAGTGGAAAGAAAAATTAAGCGATGTTGAGCTTGAAAAATGGTCTAATGAAGCATTAAAGCAAATTGGTGAGTTGCGATACGATTCTGAAATGAAAGAGGATGGAATTACGGAAATCTTGAAGTTTGGAATTGCTTTTTCGGGGAAGAAAGTATGTGTAAGAACTGAGTAGAACAAGAATTTAGTACTAGGAGGCGATAGTATGTTTCCAACAATTAATAAAAAAGAAACAGGTGTTAATCTTCGAAGAATTATGGATATGAGAGGAGTAAAACCAAAAGATATTCAAGAATATTTAGGGTTTGGATGTGTGCAGAGTGTTTATCGATGTCGTCATACGTTTTGTTCTAATATGGCTAAGTCGGGAATGAATCCGAAGATGCTTCAGTATATTATGGGACACTCGGATATCAGTGTTACGATGAATACCTATACTCATGTTAAATTTCAGGATGCACAGGAAGATTTTCAAAAAGCAATTAATTCATAATGACCTGATGGAAATGAGAGAAAAATGGCTGAAAGCCAGTATTTATCTTAATCCCCAATTTCTTACCTGTCGATTCCCAATGGCAGATTTGCCTTTGGTACAGACTTGAAATTTACCAAAGTTTTTACCAAAATTGATGACAAAAATATGCAAAGATATGCCATTTTATTTGTTTGCCACGGCAATGTCCTGTGACATTTGAATAATACGTTGCACATCGCGGCAAAACGCGGCATATCTTGCTTTTTCCAATAACACGTGGCTACTGTTTTACTACGAATGACGGAATGCAAATAGTATATCTGTAGTATGTTTCGTTAAATAGTTATGAGCTCTGGCATTTTGCCGGAGCTTCTTATCGTTAAAAGGTTCTCTGATATAGATACAAGATAGGTAGCAAAACATGGCAAATCAGTGCATTTCTAGGCATTGGTGAAATCGTTAAATTGTTAGGAGTAATCGTTAAAATGTTGTGATATATCGTTAAATTGTTATGGCAATCGTTAAAAGATTGAAGTAATCGTTAAAAGGTATCTTTTTGTTGAAACTATTCCTCCGTGGGAATATAATAAAAATGAGATATTCATGCAAATGAAAAGAGGTGTTGGTATATGAAAGTAAGTGGAAAATTATCATATAAATCTGCAATTATTGTGAATGATGTATTTTTTAAGGACATAGATGAATTATTAAGAGAATATTTTGAAAAACCTAAATATTCTGCACAACTTATAAATGGTGATGAGGTTGAGTTTGAATCTGTTTCAGAATTAATATCATATGACAATTTTTCTAACCGTGCTATAAAGACAATGAGAATTGGATTTGGAATAGGAAACTATATTAGGATTGAACCATCAATGGCATTCATTAATGGATATAAATCTACGTTAGAAATGGGTTTTGAAGTTGAAAATAATGACAAATCAGAGGAAATAAAAAGAAAAGTAAATGACCTTTGTGATAAGCATAAACAATCATTTATGTATACGGCAGCATCTAGATTCACTTTAATGCACATCTGTATTTTGTTGTGGGGTTTAAGTTTTATTTCGAACTTGAACGTATTAATTACACATAAAACAGATGATGGAACGATGTCTAATTCAACTATAGTAGCTGCCGTCACAGTTGGAGTAGTGATTATGCTGTTGATTAGTGCGGCACTGTCATGGATAATAAAGCAATATTTTCCTGCTATCGTTTTTTACTTAGGTGAAAATATAAAAAGTGTTGAAAAGAAGTCGAAAACTAAAAGTAATATATTCTGGTGCATCATTGTAGCAGGAATAGTTTCTGCTATTGTTTCATCATTTTTTAATTAAAGGTAGATTAACTTAAGGTATTTGTAATATTGGAGGCATTATATGGAATTATTATCAACTTCAGAAATTGCAGGAAAATGGAATGTTTCGAGAAGAAGAGTAACAACCTTATGTATAGAGGGGCGTATAGAAGGTGCTGTACATAAGGGAAATATGTGGCTTGTTCCAGAAGATGCCAAGAAACCAACGGATCCGAGAAAAAGTACCTGTAAAGGTGGTAAATAGATATGGCAGTATTAAGTAAAAAGCAAATGTCAGAAGAAGACATTAAGTTAAACTTTATAACACCAGCGATTCAACCAAACTGGCAAGGTCATATAACAATGGAGACCAAGATAACAGATGGTCGTATCAATATTAAAGGCAACATTGTGGCACGTGGTAAGCCTAAATTTGCCGATTATATGCTTTATTTGAATGATGGTAAGCCGATTGCTGTTGTAGAGGCAAAGGACAACAATCATTCGGTTTCTCACGGCTTGCAACAGGCAATGACTTATGCTCAGATGATGGACTTGCCTTTTTCGTATGCATCAAATGGTGACACTTTTTATGAGCATGATTTCTTAACTGGAAAAGAAACATTGATTGAATTAGATAAGTTCCCAAGTCAGGAAGAACTTATTGCTAGATATTATGCAGAATTAAATGGTGGAACTCTTACCATTTTGCGACCAATTAATAAAATAGTTATCCAACAAGGGTGTGTCCTGCACACCCTTTCGTTAGATTTGACCACCTGGGTGCAAAAATGAACCCCCTAAAATGGCTCAATGGTTTCAAATGCACCCACCAAAATCAGAGTAGTAACACACTTTATTTTGACTACATTTCTACTACGAATGAGTGTATCGATTTGCCTTATATTGCCACGATATGTCAAGATATGTACGAAAAATCAATGTCGCTTGGCTTTGTAACAATACCTTGTACATTTTTGAAAGTGGCAAAAAACGGCAAATTACGGCAAAATAAGGCTTTTTAGGAGGAAAAAACATGAGTATTCGCGTGCTCTTCATCTGCCACGGCACTCCAGTTTTATGATAATACATACCTTCGCAGACTGGGGCAACACGGGGCAGAATATGGCGGAAAGCCTTGGAATTACTACGGTTTCGACTACTAAGGCTCATGGCGGATAAGCCAGAATAGTGGGAGAAATTGTGAATAGTCCTTAGTAGTAACCTACTACTAAGCGATGGCAGATATACAAGAGTTTGAACAGATAAAGCCACAATCTTTGGTAGTAAGACTACCGGGATTGTGGCTT
>QWCH01000741.1_pt1 | contig 56293 bp, 56 predicted proteins | sample 1972671 | NCBI WGS metagenome assembly QWCH01 (sample SAMN09866713, study PRJNA288562) | Human gut metagenome isolate term3_stool, whole genome shotgun sequencing... | isolation source: gut | host: Homo sapiens | place: USA: California
CCTGTATCTGTACATCCCCACCGGCAGCCAGATGGCCGTGAAGGAGCTGTACAAGATGCTGCCGTATGTGGTCACCGTGGTGGTGCTGGTGATCTCCAGCCTGCGCAACAACATGGAAAAGCAGCCTCCTGCAAGCCTGGGCCTCAGCTACTTCCGAGAGGAACGGTAAGACTTTCGCCATCCGGCGTCTGTCTGCTGCTTTTCCCCCGCAGCGCAGCTGCGTCCCAAGCGTTTTGCGCAGCAAAACCTTGCCGCAGGGCGGATTCATTCCGCCCGGAGGAAAATGAAATCCGGGTTCCCTGTCCGGCCAAGGCCGGACAGGGAATCAAAGCAGCCTCCTGCAAGTCTGGGCCTCAGCTACTTCCGAGAGGAGCGGTAAAACTTTCGTCATCCGGCGTCTGTCTGCTGCTTTTCCCCCGCGGTGCAGCCGCGTCCCAAGCGTTTTGCCCAGCAAAACCTTGCCGAAGGGCGGATTCACTCCGCCCGAAGGAAAATGAAATCCGGGTCCCCTGCCCGACCTTGGCCGGACAGGGGATCAAAGCAGCCGCCTGCAAGCCTGGGCCTCAGCTACTTCCGAGAGGAGCGGTAAAACTTTCGCCATCCGCACAAACGGGACGCGCCCGTCGGGGCGCGTCCCGTTTATTTTCGCAGGGCACAAGGCACATGGAAATCGCCAAAGTGCCGCCCTACAGGCCCTCTCAGTCACCTTCGGTGACAGCTCTCCCAGAGGGAGAGCCGGGTCCGTAGGGCCCGCTGCCCTCGGCGGGCCGGGGGGGATCATGCATCTAATATAAAATATTACAAAATTTACTTTTCACCGCTTGATTCTTATGGTCCGGTCTGGTATGATAGGCAGTAATACACGAACGGAGGACCGCATATGCACGGTTTTTGGCGGGCCGCCCTGTACGCGGCGGCCCTGGGCATTCTGGCCCACCCGGTGGGACAGGCTCTGCCCCGCCGCTGGTTTGACCCCCACCGGGCTCCCTATCGCTGCCGGGACTGGGAGCAGGGCGGCCGGGTATATAACAAGCTGCACATCCGCCGCTGGAAGGACCGCCTGCCGGACATGAGCCGCCTAATGCCGGACATGGTGAAAAAGAAGCTGGCGGCGGCGGACCCCATGTCCCTGGTGCAGGAGACCTGCGTGGCCGAGTGCGTCCACTGCTGGCTCATCGTTCTGTCTGTGGGCATGCTATTTTTGTGGAAAAGCGTGTGGTCCTGGCTGCTGTGGCTGGTGTACAACCTGCTGGGCAATGTGAGCTTTATCCTGATCCAACGCTATAATCGCCCCCGCCTGCTTCGACTGGCGGAGAAGGAGAACAAAAAACGTCTATGAAAATTGCCATTCTCTCCTGCAACACCGGCGGCGGGCACAACGCCGCGGCCGCCGCCCTGGCGGAGGAGCTGTCCGCCCGGGGTCACGAAAGCAGGACCTATAACACCCTGGACTTTCTGCCCAAGGGGGCGGCGGACCTGATCAGCCGGGGCCACGACTTTGCCTATCGCTATGCCCCCAAGCTGTACGGCGCGGGCTATCGCATGGAGGAGAAGCGCCCCTCGCCCCTGCTGTATGAAAACAGCATCCGGGGCATCGGCCCCCTGTATGAGGCGCTGGTGGACCTGGGAGCGGACGCGGCTATCTGCGTCCACGTGTTCCCGGCCATGATGATGACGGAGCTGCGCTGCGGCTACGGTCTGCGGATGCCCACCTGGTTCGTGGCCACGGACTTCACCTGCTCCCCCGGGGTGGGCGAGCTGCAGCTGGACGGCATCTGCATCCCCCATCCGGCCCTGACGCCGGAGTTCCAGGCGGCGGGCCTGCCCGCCCAGCGCATCTTCCCCACGGGGATCCCCATCCGGCGGCAGTTCTGCCAGACCCCGGACCGGGACGCCGCCCGGCGGCAGCTGGAGCTGGAGGGTTGCCGCCATGTGTTCACCCTGGCCTGCGGCAGCATGGGGGCCGGGCCCCTGCGCTCCACCGCCGCCTGCATCGCGGGACTGCTGGGGCCGGAGGACCAGCTGGTGGCGGTGTGCGGCAGCAACCAGCGGATGCACCGCCAGATGATCGACGACTTTGTGGACAATCCCCGGGTCCGGGTCCTGGGCTTCACGGACCGGATGTGCGCCTATATGCAGGCGTCGGACCTGCTGATCTCCAAGGCGGGGGGCCTTACCACCGCCGAAGCGGTAGCCTCCCGGACGCCGCTGCTGTATCTCAACGCGGTGCCCGGCTGCGAAAGCCGCAACATCGACTTCATGACGAGCCGGGGCTATGCCCTGGCGGTGGAGAGCGACGAGGAGATGACGCCGCTGCTGTCCGGTGTCATCAGCGGGGCCATTGACCCCACGGCCATGCTGCGCCGCCGGGAGGAGGAGTTCCCCCGCAACGCCGCCGCAGCCATCTGCGACCTGGCCTGCGGCGCACCCACAGCATAATATAAAAGAATCCCGGCTGCTTTCGCAGCCGGGATTCTTATGTTCGCACTTTCGGGTTCAGCCGTGACTTAGCCGAAGTTCACGTCCAGGCGGACGATGCCGTCGATGGCGATGTCGAAGTAAGGAGCGGAGCGCTTCTCGGACTCGGCAAAGTAACCATCGTGGACGACCTCGGTGTCATGCTCCATGTTGGCGTCGTTGTCCACGTCGGCCATGTAGGAGGTCAGGTGGCCCTCGGCGTCGGTCTTCATGTCAGCGGTGACATTCTCGCCGGTGACGGTGAAGGTGGACACGTCAAAGACGTGCAGCTCGCCGCTCTCCAGCTTCTTCATGGCCTCGTCAATGGCGGCCTGGGTGCCGTCGGCGGCCACGTTGGTGTTCAGGTCGGACAGAACCACGGACTTGGTGGCCAGGGTGCCGGTCCAGTCAGCATCGATGGTCTTGCCGTCCATAGCAGCCTGGATGGCGTAGACATAGTAGGGAGCCCAGTCAATGCGGGAGGAGATGATGTAGGTGTTGGGGCCAACGGAAACGGTGGAGCCGTTGTAGGACACGTTGGGCACACCGGCCTTCTCGCAGGCGGTGGGGGCGCCCATGGAGTCAGCGTGCTGGCTGATCAGGACGCAGCCGTTCTGGATCAGCTTCTCAGCGCCTTCCTTCTCGGCGGTCTCGTCATACCAGCTGCCGGTGAAGGTCACTTCCATGGTGGCAGTGGGGCAGACGGAGCGAGCGCCCAGGAAGAAGGAGGTGTAGCCGGAGATAACCTCGGCATAGGTGAAGGCGCCAACGTAGCCCATCTTGGCCTTGTCAGCGGTGATCTTGCCTTCCGCGATCATCTGGTTCAGCTTCAAACCGGCGGCAATACCGGCCAGGTAGCGGCCCTCATAGATGGAGGCGAAAGCATTGTGATAGTTGGACAGGCCCTCGGTGTGGGCGCGGACGCCGGTGGAGTGGCAGAACTGGACGTTGGGGAACTCCTTGGCGGCCTCGATCATGAAGGACTCGTGGCCAAAGCTGTCGGCGAAGATGATGTTGCAGCCCTGCTCAGCCAGCTCGGCGGCAGCGTTGTAGCACTCCTGGCCTTCGGGAACGTTCTTCTTGATGAAGTAGTCTTCATTCTCCACCAGGCCCAGGGTCTGGCAGGCTTCCTTGGCGGCGTTGATGAAGTTGAGGTCATAGGTGGAGTTCTCATCGTGCAGGGTGATGAAACCCACCTTGATCTTCTTGGTCTCGGTGTTGTCATCGGGCTTGTCGGTGCCGCCGTTGGAGCAGGCCACCAGGGACAGAGCCATGACCAGAGCCAGGATCATTGCAAGGACTTTTTTCATGTTTTGTTTTTCCTCCTTTTAATATGTAGCGTCCGGCTGAAAGAAGTGCGAAATATGCCGCACGCCTGAATAACGGGTCACCCCGGCATTCACATGTTATGTAGTATTATACAGGATTCTCGGAAGGATTTCAACTAAAAATGCAATAAATGCCAAAAATTTCACCGAAAGCTACAATTCCACCGAACGGCTCGGGGAAAGAACCGGCGGAATCGCAGAAATTACCGCCCCGGCGATAGGAAATTCCAGCAGCAGCCCTCCGCCGTGCTTATGGCAGGGGATAGGGCATTGCCCGCAGGGCGGGGGTGTGCTCTGCGGGCAATGGGGAAGATTTTTACTGATGGACCCGGGTACCGGTCTTGCCTTCGATGCCGTCCTTGGCCTTCTCCAGCAGGGTGATCAGGGCGGTGCGGCCGGCCTTGGACTCGGCGAACTTCACCGCAGCCTGGACCTTGGGCAGCATGGAGCCCTTGGCGAACTGGTTCTCGTCCATATAGACCTTGGCCTGGGCCGGGGTCAGGTCGTCCAGACCCTTCTGGTCGGGCTTGTTGAAGTTGATGGCCACCTGCTCCACGGCGGTGAGGATCACCAGCACGTCGGCGTCCAGCAGCTCGGCCAGCAGCTCGCTGCCGAAGTCCTTGTCGATGACGGCGGGGGTGCCGCAGAGCTTGCCGTCCTTGCGCACCACGGGGATGCCGCCGCCGCCCACGGCGATGACCACATGACCGGCATTGAACAGGGCCTTGATGGACTCGGCCTCCACGATGTCAAAGGGCTTGGGGGAGGGGACCACCTGGCGATAGCCCCGGCCGGCGTCCTCCACCATGGTATAGCCCTTTTCGGCGGCGATGCGGTCGGCGGTCTCCTTGTCATAGAAGGCGCCCACGGGCTTGGTGGGATTCTGGAAGGCGGGGTCGTCCTGGGACACCACGGTCTGGGTGACGATGGTGGCCACGGGCTTCCGGATGCCCCGGGCGGTCAGCTCGTTGCCGATGGCCTGCTGCAGGTGATAGCCGATATAGCCCTCAGACATGGCGCCGCACTCGGGGAAGGGCATGTCAGCCTTGATGGCGCCGGCCTCGGCGGCGGTGGACAGGCCCAGGTTAATCATACCCACCTGGGGGCCGTTGCCGTGGGCGATGACCACCTCGTTGCCCTCGGCGATCAGGTCCACGATGGCCTTGGCGGTTTTGCTGACCAGGGCCAGCTGCTCGGCGGCGGTGCTGCCCAGGGCGTTGCCGCCCAGGGCGATGACGATGCGTTTGGACATAGTGCTTTTACCTCTCAATAATCAGAATGAGCGGGGATAGCGGGGGCAAAAACGCCCCCGCTATGTAGTTTTACCGGATTCAGAAGGATTTACGCTGCTCCTTGCCCTCGTCCATGGCCATCAGGGCGCGGACGGGATCCTTCACCTGGGCCAGGAAGATCATGGCGGCGATGATATAGGGCTTGTAGGAGGCCTGCTTGTACAGAGGCACGATGTAGCGGTCGAACACGGAGTTGTCCACTTCGCCCTCGGCGCAGCTCAGGCCGGTGATGTCGGCGGGCAGGCAGTGCAGGTACAGAGCCTTGCCGTCCTTGGTGAGCTTCATCATCTCCTCGGTGCAGGCCCAATCCTTGTGCTGGGCGTTCTGGGCCAGCAGCTTCTTCTCCAGAGCGTCGATGCCGTCCTTGTCGCCCTGAGCATACAGGCGGGTGCGCTCCTCCATGGCAGCGAAGGGAGCCCAGCTCTTGGGATACACGATGTCGGCGTCGGTGAAGGCCTCGGCCATGGAGTTGGTCTTGTGGAACTTGGAGCCGTACTTCTCGCAGTTCTTGCGGGCCACCTCCTCCACCTCAGGCATCACGTCATAGCCCTCGGGATGAGCCAGGGTCACGTCCATGCCGAAGCGGGTGAACAGGCCGATAACGCCCTGGGGAACGGACAGGGGCTTGCCGTAGGAGGGAGAATAGGCCCAGGTCATGGCGACCTTCTTGCCCTTCAGGTTCTCCACGCCGCCGAAGTAGTGGATGACGTGCAGCATATCGGCCATGCACTGGGTGGGGTGATCCACGTCGCACTGCAGGTTCACCAGGGTGGGCTGCTGCTCCAGAATGCCGTCGCGATAGCCTTCCTTCACGGCGTCCATGAAGGTGGTCTGATACTTGTGGCCCTCGCCGATGAACATATCGTCCCGGATGCCGATGACGTCGGCCATGAAGGACACCATGTTGGCCGTCTCGCGGACGGTCTCGCCGTGGGCGATCTGGGACTTCTTCTCGTCCAGGTCCTGCACCTCCAGGCCCAGCAGGTTGCAGGCGGAGGCGAAGGAGAAGCGGGTGCGGGTGGAGTTGTCGCGGAAGATGGAGATGCCCAGGCCGGAATCGAAGATCCGGGTGCTCTTGTTGCGCTCGCGCAGGTCACGCAGGGCGTCGGCCACGGTGAACACGGCGTCGATCTCGTCGTCGGTCTTGTCCCAGGTCCAGTAGAAGTCGGTCTTGTACATATCGTTGATATGCAGAGTCTCCAGATGGCGTGCCAGCTCGATGGTCTTGCTCATAGTGTTTTTTCTCCTTTATTTTATGTGTGTGAGTATTCTGATATATACAGCCTGCTGTTTTCAATCAGACTTACTTGATGTCGTTGCCGGTGAGCTCCTGGCGGAAGCTGGTGGCGGAGCCGTCCTTGTTCTCGGGCTTGTACAGGCCGGGAACGGCGGCGTACAGAGCGGCGCAGGTCACCAGATCCTGCTTCCAGGTGATCTCGTTGGGGGCGTGGGCCTGGGACTCGGCGCCGGGGCCGAAGCCCACGCAGGGGATGCCGTAGCGGCCCTGGATGGACACGCCGTTGGTGGAGAAGGTCCACTTGTCGGTCAGGGGACGGCCCCGGCGGGTGGACATGGCCTTCTCGTCAGCGCCGATGCGCTCGGTGCCCCACAGGGCGTGGTGGGCGTCGATCAGGGCCTGGACGTGGGGAGCGGACTCCTTGTTGATCCAGGTGGGGAAGAAGCACTCGGTCTCGTAGACGTGGCCGGTCCAGGCGGGACGGTCATACATATACATGGACACCTTCACGTCCTTGGCGTACTTCTTGCAGGCGGGCAGGTCCTCGATCTCCTTCAGGCAGGACTTGTAGGTCTCGCCGGCGGTCATGCGGCGGTCGACGGAGATGGCGCAGGAGTCGGCCACGGCGCAGCGGGAGGGAGAGGTGTAGAAGATCTGGCTGGTGGTGCAGGTGCCCCGGCCCAGGAAGCGGGCGTCCTCATAATGCTCGGGGTTGAACTTGGGATCCAGCATCTTCACCAGGCCGTTGATCTCGGTGGAGCCGTCGGCGGGATTCTCGTTGAGGTCGCGGATGTTCAGCAGCACCTCGGCCATCTTGTGGATGGCGTTGTCGCCCCGCTCGGGAGCGGAGCCGTGGCAGGACACGCCGTGCATGTCCACGCGGATCTCCATCCGGCCGCGATGGCCGCGATAGATGCCGCCGTCGGTGGGCTCGGTGGAGATGACGAACTCCACCTGGTTCCGGGCGTCCTCGGGGCCGTTGAAATATTCATTGACGATGGACTGCCAGCACATACCGTCGCAGTCCTCCTCCTGAACGGAGCCCACCACCATGATCCTGTAGCCCTGGGGAATCAGGTCCAGATCCTTCATGATCCTGGCGCCATAGGTGGCGGCGGCCATGCCGCCCTCCTGGTCGGAGCCGCCCCGGCCATAGATGACCTCATCGGTTTCATAGCCCTGATAGGGATCGGCTTCCCAGTTCTCGATGTTGCCGATGCCTACGGTGTCGATGTGGGAGTCCAGGGCGATGATCTTGTCGCCGGTGCCCATCCAACCGATGACATTGCCCAGCTTGTCGAACTCCACCTTGTCATAGCCGAGGCTTTCCATCTCCTGGGCGATGCGGCGGACCACGCCCTCCTCCTGGCAGGATTCCGAGGGGATAGCGATCATGTCCCGCAGGAACTTGGCCATAGCGGGACGATAGTCCTGTGCGGCCTTCTTGATGGCTTCGAAATTCATGGTGTTACCTCCGTTTGCTTTTCTATATTTTCTTTCTCAATGGCGGGAGATTTTTTCTCTATGCCCCTATCATATCACAGAGAACGCAGATGTCAAACAAAAAATCTGGATTCCTAAAAATTTTTTTGGGAAAGCCGTTGATTTCTGAAAAAAGTGTGGTATCATGGGGGTATAAAAAAATTGCGGAGAGGTGGGCTATGGAGGAAAAACGTTTGGAAATGCTCAAGCAGCTGGCGGCGGGCATTGCCGCGCAGTTCGGCAGCAACTGTGAGGTGGTGATCCACGATGTGTCCAGCAATCACCCGGATCACTCCATTGTTCACATTGAAAACGGCCATGTATCCGGCCGGAAGGTAGGCGACGGGGCGTCGCAGGTGGTGCTGGACCAGATGGCGTCTCAGACCGAGCATCCCCAGGATCACCTGTGCTATCTGACCCGGACGCCGGACGGCAAGATCCTCAAGTCCTCCACGCTGTATATCCGCAACCGGCGGGGGGCCGTGACGGCGATCTTCTCCATCAATTACGACGTATCGGGCCTGATGATGATCCAGAGCACCATCGGCGATCTGCTGTCCACCCAGGACAAGGAGCAGACGGAGCCCGAGCGCATCATCAATGTCAACCACGTCCTGGACGAGCTGATCGAGCAGTCCGTGGCCCTGGTGGGCAAGCCCGTGGCCCTGATGAACAAGGACGACAAGGTCCGGGCCATCCGCTTTCTGAACGAGTCCGGAGCGTTCCTGGTGACCAAGTCCGGCGACAAAGTGGCTAAATACTTCGGTATTTCCAAATACACTCTTTATTCCTACATCGACGCAAACAAAGACGGAGACAAATAAATCAGGAGGAAAGAAAACATGATCGATCTGACCATCAACAAGACCGGCCTGGAGCACAATATCCAGAAGGCTAAGGAGAACAACATCATTATCCCCACCATCGCCCAGATGCAGAACCCCGACCTGATCCCCGAGAAGATCAAGGCCAAGCTCAGCCACACCGGCCTGTGGGACGTGGACCCCGTGAACCTGTTCCGCATCTCCTGGCACAACGAGGCCAAGGAGCAGGGCGGCCTGTTCCAGGCGGTTCCCAACTATGTGGAGATCCCCAGCAAGCTCTCCGGCGTGCCCTGCCGCATCATCGCCATGTCCGGCAAGTGGTTCCCCACCGGCTGCCATAAGGTGGGCGCCTCCTTCGGCTGCCTGGCTCCCCGCCTGGTCACCGGTCAGTTCGACGCCACCTATCACCACGCCGTCTGGCCCTCCACCGGCAACTACTGCCGCGGCGGCGCCTTCAACTCCAAGCTGCTGGCCTGCGAGTCCGTGGCCATCCTGCCCCAGGATATGTCCAAGGAGCGCTTCGACTGGCTGAAGTCCATCGCCGGTCAGATCATCGCCACCCCCGGCTGCGAGTCCAACGTCAAGGAGATCTTCGACAAGACCTGGGAGCTGAAGAAGGATCCCACCATGATGATCTTCAACCAGTTTGCCGAGATGGGCAACCCCCTGTGGCACTACAACGTCACCGGCTATGCCCTGGCCGAGCTGTTTGAGGCCGTGAAGAAGCCCGGCCAGAACTTCGCCGGCGCCTGCTTCACCTCCGGCTCCGCCGGCACCATGTCCGCCGGCGATCTGCTGAAGGAGCGCTATCCCCACCTGAAGCTGGCCGTGGGCGAGGCGCTGCAGTGCCCCACCATTCTGGACAACGGCTTCGGCGGCCACCGCATCGAGGGCATCGGCGACAAGCACATCCCCTGGATCCACAACGTGAAGAACACCGACATGGCCATCGCCATCGACGACGAGGATTCCCAGCGCCTGCTGCGCCTGTTCAACACGCCCGAGGGCAAGACCTATATGAAGGACGAGCTGGGCATGAGCGACGAGGAAGTGGAGAAGATGGCCTGGCTGGGCATCTCCGGCATTGCCAACGTCCTGTGCTGCATCAAGATGGCCAAGTATTATGAGCTCACCGAGAACGACGTGGTGGGCACCGTCCTCACCGACTCCGCCGTCATGTACCAGTCCCGCATCGACGAGCTGAACCAGCTCCACGGCGCATACAACGCCCATGAGGCTGCCATGGACCATGCCCGCCATATGCTGGACCTGAAGACCGACAGCATGCTGGAGCTGACCTATACCGAGCGCAAGCGGGTCCACAACCTGAAGTATTACACCTGGGTGGAGCAGCAGGGCATGACCGTGGAGGACCTGAACGCCCAGTGGTACGACACCAAGGGCACCTGGGATGTGGTCCACGCCCAGGCCAAGGAGTTGGACGAGCTGATCAACGAGTTCAATGAGGCCACCGGTCTGCTGAAGGCTCTGTAAAAAATCGCTTTCCGATAACGCCTCAGGGCGGGGCTTTGCCCCGCCCTGATTTTTATTCCATGCACCAACCATAATCCCGCCCGGTGGGCGGAGGACGAATGTTTCATTTCGCCGGGGATCCATCCACCTGCGTCAGGATGATCTCCTCTGCTTCCTGCATTCCCGAAATCAATGCATCTTTTGCGGCCCCGTAATTCTGCTGCTCCAATGCGTCGATGGCGTCCGCCACCCGGGCGCACAGGGCGGTATAATAGGCCGGGAACTCCTGCTGCATATTTTCCGACATTTGAATATCCTCCTTGCATTATATTTTGTACTACATATATAATGCATGATTTCGCGGCAAAATGCAATACCATATGTATGACAAATGTATTGCGAGGTGCTTGCGATGAAATTCAAAATCCCCAAAACACCGTCATCCACCAATAAAAGCATTCGTTTTCCCAATGATTTGATCGAACGGGTGGAGGATGCCATCCGTGGACAGGATTGCACTTTTTCCGCCTTCGTGGTGGAGGCGGTGCGGGTGGCGTTGGAAAATTTGCAGGATGACGAAGATTAAAATTATTTTGTAAATGAGGTAAACACCATGAAAAACGTGAAATACGGCAAGTGCGTCCGCTGCGGCCGGACGTATGAGGCCAAGCCCGACCTGACCAACTGCGAATGCGGCGGCATTCTGGACATCGTGTACGACTATGACTACATCAAGACCGTTCTGACCAAGGAGAAGCTGGCCCGGCGGGAAAACCGCTCCATGTGGCGCTATCGCGAGCTGCTGCCGGTGGAGGAGACCACCCCCGACACCCCCCTGCGGGTGGGCTGGAGCCCCCTGTACGAGGAGCCGAAGCTGGCGGAGCTGCTGGGCATCCGGCGTCTGTGGGTGAAGGACGACGGCCAGAACCCCACCGCCAGCCTGAAGGACCGGGCCAGCGCCATGGCCGTGGCCAAGGCCTATGAGGCCGGGGCCAAGACCATCGCCTGCTCCTCCACCGGCAACGCCGCCTCCTCCCTGGCCGGCAACGCTGCCGCCGCGGGCTTCAAGACCTATATTTTCGTTCCCGAGCGGGCCCCCAAGGGCAAGGTGGCCCAGCTGATGATCTTCGGCGCCAATGTCATCTCCGTCAAGGGCAACTATGAGGAGACCTTCAAGATGTCCGCCCAGGCCATCGAGAAGTACGGCTGGTACAACCGCAACGCCGCCATCAACCCCTATCTGTCCGAGGGCAAGAAGACCGTGGCCCTGGAGATCGCCGAGCAGCTGAACTGGGAGATGCCCGACTATCTGGCCATCTCCGTGGGCGACGGCTGCACCATCGCCGGTGTGTGGAAGGGCTTCAAGGATCTGTATGCCATCGGCTTCATCGACAAGCTGCCCCGTCTGATCTCCGCCCAGTCCTACGGCTGCTATCCCATCAACCGGGCCATCCAGGAGAACAAGCCCTGGGAGCCCATGGAGGAGAATACCATCGCCGACTCCATCTCCGTGGGCGTGCCCCGGAATGCCGACAAGGCCCTGGCCGCCATCCGGGAGTCCAACGGCCTGGCCGTCTGCGTCACTGATGAGGAGATCCTGGCGGCCCAGCGGCTGCTGGGCCGCACCTGCGGCGTGTTCGGCGAGCCTGCCGGGGTCACCGGCGCCGCCGCCCTGAAGAAGGCCTGTGAGCAGGGCCTTATTGAAAAGGACGCCACCGTGGTGTCCGTGGTCACCGGCAACGGCCTGAAGGACGTGGCCAACGCCATCAAGTCCGCCGGTGAGCCCCTGCACATCGAGCCGGACCTTGACCTGATGGTCCGGGGCTTCGCTGAGCGGGGCGTCACCGTGGAATAATGCAGTACGGCTGCGTGGTCCCCGCCGTGTTTCTCAGCCGCCCCAACCGGTTCATCGCCCGGGTGCGGCTGGGGGAGCAGACGGTGGAGTGCCATGTGAAAAACACCGGCCGGTGCCGGGAGCTGCTGGTACCCGGGGCCACGGTATATCTGGAGCGGGGAACCAACCCCAACCGTCGCACCGCCTGGGACCTGATCGCCGCCGACAAGGGCGGAAAGCTTATCAACATGGACGCCCAGGCCCCCAACCGGGTGTTCGCCCAATGGGCCCGGGAGCGCTGGGCCGATGTCCGCCCCGAGGTGCGGTACGGCCGGTCCCGGCTGGACTTCTGCCTGGACGGCCATCACCTGGTGGAGGTGAAGGGCGTGACCCTGGAGCAGGACGGCCGCTGCCGCTTCCCCGACGCCCCCACGGAGCGGGGTACCCGGCACCTGCACGAGCTGATCCGGGCGGTGGAGGAGGGTTATCAGGCCACGGCGTTTTTCGTGATCCAGATGGAAAACGCCCTGGACTTCGCCCCCAATGACGACACGGACCCGGCCTTCGGCCAGGCCCTGCGCCAGGCGGCCCGGGCGGGGGTGGAGATCGCCGCCTATTCCTGCCGCGTGACCCCCGGCAGCATCGAAATGGACCGCCCGGTCCCGGTGCTGCTGTAAGGCGGGGGAGATGCCGGAAAACACGCAGATCTTCATCCTGTCAAAACATTTTCAATAAGATGCAAGGGAGGAAGTAGTGATGGAGGAGAGAGAATATGCATCCAGGGAGGATGTGGAAGACACCCGGGCAATCGGCTATGGAGTGAATCCGGCGGTCTGGATTGTCTTAGCACTGGCGGTTGTGTTTGCTGTCGCGGCGGCCCTGCTTCAGCCCAAAAGCACACCTGAATCGGAGGCGGAGCGGCTTGCAGAAGCCGTGTTTGGCAGCGCTGCCAACGTCACCAAGGTCACGGCAGAGGCAGACGGCACTTCGGACATGTCTACAGATCGGATGGAGGAACTCTATTCTAACATATTGGACGAAATGGAAGCTGGCGACTACCTGTCCCGGGAGGACATCATCGGGGCCAAAGAGGTTTCGGTGAAACTCCGAATTGAGGTTGAGGGCGTTGTGCGTGACGGCACTGCGCTGGTATGTGTGGCAGAATGCCAGAAGTCCTGGGAGGCAGTGGGACTGCAGTTTTCCTGGGACTAATGCCGAATAATCGCAGAAACGCCCGCTGGCACATGGCCAGCGGGCGTTTTTTGCGGTGATATCGTTTTTTTTACAGCATAGTCACCATGGGGATCACCATGGGGCTGCGCTTGGTGTGCTTGAACAGATAGCTGCTGACGGCGGCGCGCACGGTTTTGCAGACCTCACCCTGGTCCTTCCGCCGCCGGGCGGACATACCGTCCACGGCGTTCTGGGCAATGTCCCGCAGCTCCTGCAGCAGCTCCTCGGACTCCTTTACATATACAAAGCCCCGGGTGACGATCTCCGGCTGGCACAGCAGCTGGTGATCGTGGGAGGACATGGGCAGCACGATGACCACCATGCCGTCCTCGGCCAGGAGCTTCCGGTCGTTGAGGACCACGGCTCCCACATCGCCTACACCGGAGCCGTCCACAAAGACCTCGCCGGCGGGAACGGAGGCCTCGCACTTCATGTGCTTGGTGGTCAGCTCAATGACGGAGCCGTTTTCCGCCACGCAGATGTTGTTGGGGTCCATGCCCATGGACTCCGCCACCCGCTTGTGGATCTGCAGCATCCGCTGCTCCCCGTGGAGGGGGATGAAGAAGCGGGGACGGGTCAGGGCGTGGATGATCTTCAGCTCCTCCTGGCAGGCGTGGCCGGACACGTGCAGCATGTCCGCCTTGTCATACACCACGTCGGCTCCCTTGCGGAACAGCTCGTTGATGACCCGGCCCACCGTCACCTCGTTGCCGGGGATGGCGGAGGCGGAGATGATGACCTTGTCCTGGGGGCCGATGTCAATCTGCTTGTGGGTGGAGAAGGCCATGCGGTACAGGGCGCTCATCTCCTCGCCCTGGCTGCCGGTGGTGATGATCACCTGCTGCTGAGGCGGCAGGCCCTTGATGCGGTTGATGTCCATCACCGTGCCCTTGGGCAGCTTCATATAGCCCAGCTCCGTGGACACCTTCATGATGTTCTCCATGCTGCGGCCGGTGACGGCCACCTTCCGCCCGCAGGCGGCGGCAGCGTCGATGACCTGCTGGATGCGGTGGACGTTGCTGGCGAAGGTGGTGACGATGATGCGCTTTTTGCACCCGGTGAACTGTCGGATGAAGGTCTTGCCCACGGTGCGCTCGCTCATGGTATAGCCCGGGCGCTCCACGTTGGTGGAGTCCGCCAGCAGGGCCAGGACTCCCTCCTTGCCCAGAGCGCCGAACCGGGCCAGGTCGATGACCTCCCCGTCGATGGGGGTGGAGTCGATCTTGAAGTCGCCGGTGTGGACCACGGTGCCCATGCGGGTGTGGATGGCGAAGGCCACGGAGTCGGCGATGGAGTGGTTCACATGGATGAACTCCACCTGGAACTTTCCGGCCTTCACCGTCTGCCCGGCCTCCACGGTCACAAGCTTCGTGCTGTCCAGCAGGCGGTGCTCCTGGAGCTTCAGCCGGATCAGCCCGGCGGTGAAGCGGGTGCAGTAAATGGGCAGGTTGATCTGCTTGAGGACATAGGGGATGGCCCCGATGTGGTCCTCGTGGCCGTGGGTGATGAACAGGCCCCGCAGACGGGACTTGTTCTTCACCAGATACGACACGTCCGGTATCACGCAGTCGATGCCGTACATATCGTCGCCGGGGAAGGCCATGCCGCAGTCCACCACGATGATCTCGCCGCCGTACTCATAGGCGGTCATGTTCTTGCCGATCTCGTTGAGACCGCCCAGGGGGATGATTTTCAGTTTTTCTGCCATATTTTCAGATGATTCTCCTTTTAGAAATTCAGTATTTGATGGGATGGTGCGGCCCTTCCCCCAGGGCTGGGCGCCGGAAAATGGGCGCACCAAAACCGGGACGCATCCGTCCGCCCGGCGGCCCTGCATCGCCGCCGGCGCCCGGAAGGAGCGCCCGTCTGCCGTGGTGGAAAAGGGGAGGGAGGCGCAGGGAGGGAGTGGGCCTCCGGCGCGTCCCGGTTATACATGAACGCGAGGGCCCGCCGCCCCCGCTCAGCATACGAAAAACGTCCGTCTCCGGCCTGTGGACCGGAACGATTATACACAGTATAGCACATTCATCCGGGTTTGTACAGTGTTTCCCTTCGCTTTTTTCCCTGGGCCTTCGACAGGGGCAAAAAATCCCCGGAAAATCCATTGTGAACGGCGGGAAGATATGCTATAATAGAAAATCAACTATTGTAAAGTGGATCTGTATGCCTGAGGGAGGGAACACCCTTGAACAAAAAGCTCACCAATATCCTGCGCACCAACGTTACCCTGTATTTCATATGCCTGGTGCTGTTTGCCCTGGCGGCCATCCCCTTCGACGTGCGGCTGGCCATCGGCGAGGGGGCGGCGGCGGTGGTGCTGCTGATCATCGCCCGGCGGCGCAGCCGCTCCGTGCAGCAGAGCATGCGCCAGTACATGGACCGCTTCACCGGCGGCATGGACTCCGCCCGGTCCAGCAACATGCTCTTTGCCCCGCTTCCCATGATGGTGTTCGACATGGACACCCAGGCCGTGGTGTGGTGCAACGACGGCTTCCTGGCTCTGACGGAGCAGAAGGAGGGCGTGTTTGATGCCCACCTCAACGCCGTGGTGCCCACCTTCTCCGTCCGCTGGCTGATGGAGGGGAAAAACGAGTGCCCGGAGCACGTGGTGTGGAACCACCGGATCTATCGGGTGTACGGCGGTCTGACCCGCCCCACGCCGGATACCCCCGCCACCATGGCCACCACCTATTGGATGGACGTCACCGACTCCGAACAGCTGCGCCAGACCTTACAGATGACCCGGCCGGTGGTGGCCATCCTGATGGTGGATAACTACGAGGACCTGATGAAGGCCTGCCCGGAGAGCAAGCGATCGGCGGTGCTGGCCCAGCTGGAGGAGAAGCTGGATCAGTGGTCCGCCGGGGCCGACGGCCTGATGCTGCACTATGACCGGGACCGGTATCTGTTCGTGTTCGAGGAGCGCAGCTACTCCGACTATGCCCAGCACCGCTTCGCCGTGCTGGATACCGTGCGGGAGGTGGCGGCCGGCGGCGTGGCGGCTACCCTGTCCATCGGCGTGGGCCGGGACGCCGACAGCTTCGACGCCCTGTTCAAAAACGCGTCCCTGGCCCTGGAGATGGCTTTGAGCCGGGGCGGCGACCAGGCGGTGGTGAAGGACCGGCTGAACTTCCAGTTTTACGGCGGCCGGGCCAAGAGCACCGAAAAGCGCACCAAGGTGAAATCCCGGGTCATGGCCAACGCCCTGGGCGAGCTGATGGACGACGCCCGGCAGGTGTACGTCATGGGCCACAGCTATGCGGACATGGACTCCCTGGGCGCGGCGGCAGGCGTGTGCTGCATCGCCCGCAAGCGGGGGAAGAAGTGCCAGATCGTCATCGACACCGAGAACAACGCCGCCCACCCCATCCTGCGCAAGCTGGTGGAGCAGCCGGAGTATCACGGGGCCTTCCTCACCGGCAGCGAGGCGTTTCTGAAGGTGCAGCCCGGCACCCTGCTGGTGGTGGTGGATACCAACCGCCCCGGCAGCGTGGAGTCCGAGCAGCTGCTGGAGACCTGCAACCGGGTGGCGGTCATCGACCACCACCGCCGGGGCAGCAGCTATATCGAGAAAATGGCCCTGAACTATCACGAGCCCTACGCCTCGTCGGCCTCGGAGCTGGTGACGGAGCTGCTGCAGTACCTGGTGGAGCCGGGGGACATCCTCAAATGCGAGGCGGAGGCCCTGCTGGCGGGCATCGTGCTGGACACCAAGAACTTCACCAACCGCACCGGCGGCCGCACCTTTGAGGCGGCGGCGTATCTGCGCCGGGCCGGGGCCGATACCTCCGACGTGCAGCGGATGTTCCAGGGGGACCTGAAATCCATGATCGCCCGGTACGACATTATCCGGCAGGCCCAGCTGTACCGCGGGGATCTGGCGGTGGCGGCGCTGGACACCACCTGCGACCGAGTCACGGCCGCCAAGGCCGCCGATGAGCTGCTGACCCTGAAGGGCATCCGGGCCTCCTTCGTCCTGTATCCCAAGGACCAGGGGGTGTATATCTCCGCCCGGTCCCTGGGGGAGGTCAACGTGCAGGTGATTGTGGAGGCCCTGGGCGGCGGCGGCAATTCCACCACCGCCGGGGGACAGCTGAACGTCCCCGATATCGCCGTGGCCCGGACGGCGCTGCTGCGGGCCATCGACGAGTATTTTGAAAAATAAGAAATCATATGACACAATAGGAGGAACCAACCATGAAAGTGATTTTGCAGAAGGATATCCGGGGCAAGGGTAAGAAGGGCCAGATGATCGAGGTGGCCGAGGGCTATGCCCGCAACTTCCTGCTGCCCAAGGGCGACGCCATCCCCGCCACCGCCGACGCCATGAACACCATGCGCCTGCAGGAAAAGGCCAAGGCCAAGGCCGACGCCGAGGCCAAGGCGGCGGCACAGGCCATCGCCGAGCAGCTCAAGGGCATCCAGGTGAAGATCCCCTGCAAGGGCGGCGAGGGCGGCAAGCTGTTCGGCTCCGTCACCACCAAGGAGATCTCCTCCGCCCTGAAGGAGCAGTTCGGCCTGGAGCTGGACAGCAAGAAGCTGGTGCTGCCGGACGCCATCAAGTCCTTCGGCAGCTATCAGGTCAAGGCCAAGCTGGGCTTCGAGATCAGCGGCCTGGTGAACGTTCTGGTCTGCGAGGCCAAGTAACCGGGAGCGAAAGCACCCAACGAAAGGAGCTGTTTCCGTGGATGAATTACTGATCCGCCAGGCGCCCCACTCCCCGGAGGCGGAGCAGGCGGTGCTGGGCTCCATGCTCATCGACGCCGACTGCGTCAAGGACGTCATGGACAAGCTCCAGCCCGAGGACTTCTACCTGCGCCAGAACCGGGAGATTTTCGAGACCATCTATTCCATGTTCGTGTACTCCAAGCCCATCGACGGCGTTACCGTGGCCGGGGAGATGGAGCGCAGCGGCCTGTATACCGACGACACCCGGGGGTATCTGGTCCAGCTGATGGAGGTGACCCCCACCAGCGCCAACGTCATGGAGTATGTGAAGATCGTCCGGGAAAAGGCCCTGCTGCGGGCGGTGGCCTCCGCCGCGGCGGACATCACCGCCATGGTCCAGGAGGGCACCGGCGAGGCCAACGCCGTTCTGGAGGCGGCGGAGCAGAAAATTTATGCCATCCGCCGGGGCCGCAGCGCCCAGAACATGGTGCCCATCAGCATGGTGCTGCAGGCGGTGCTGGAACGGCTGGGGGAGCTTACCGCCGCAGGCGGCGAGACCATGCCGGGTCTGACCACCGGCTTTTCCGACGTGGACCGGAAGATCAACGGCCTGAATAAGTCGGACCTGCTGCTGCTGGCCGGCCGCCCCGGTATGGGCAAGACCAGTATGGGCCTGAACGTGGCGGTGAACGCCGCCAAGGCCAGCCGGAAAACCGTGGCCGTGTTCTCCCTGGAAATGTCCCGGGAGCAGCTGGTGACCCGGCTGCTGGCCGGGGAGGGGCTTATCGACAACACCCGGCTGGTCACCGGGAACCTGCGGGAGAGCGACTGGGTCCGCATTGCCGAGGGGGCTTCCACCCTCAGCCGGCTGGACATCCGCATCGACGACAACCCCCTGCTGACGGTGGCGGATATGAACGCCAAGTGCCGCCGTCTGGACGATCTGGGCCTGGTGGTCATCGACTACTTGCAATTGATGACCTCCGCCGGAGGCAAGGGCTACAGCGGCGAAAACCGCCAGCAGGCGGTGTCGGACATCAGCCGCATGCTGAAGATCATGGCCAAGGAGCTGCAGGTGCCGGTGCTGTGCCTGTCCCAGCTGTCCCGTGCCAACGAGAAGCGGGACGATAAGCGGCCCATGCTGTCGGACCTCCGGGAGTCCGGCGCCATCGAGCAGGACGCGGACATCGTGATGTTCCTGTACCGGGACGATTATTACAATTCCGATTCCGAAAAACGCAACATTGCCGAGTGCATCGTGGCCAAAAACCGCCACGGGGAAACCGGCAAGGTGGAGCTGCGGTGGCTGCCGGAATACACCTCCTTCGGCACCCTGGAAAACCGCTATCAGGAGGAGAGCTGATGGACCTGCGCCCGTTTATGGAGCGGTGGCATATGCTGCCGCCTTCCGGCGGGGTGATGCTGGTGGCCGTGTCCGGCGGTCGGGACTCCGTGTGCCTGCTGCACTATCTGGCCGCCATGCCCCGGGATTTTTCCGTGGCGGCAGCCCACCTGAACCACGGCCAGCGGCCCACGGCGGGCCGGGACGTGGCCTTTGTGGAGGAGCTGTGCCGGGAGCTGGACGTTCCCCTGACGGTGGAGCGGGCGGATGTGCCCGCCCTGGCCCGTGAGCGGGGCGTGGGACTGGAGGAGGCCGGGCGCATGGCCCGGTACGACTTCTTCCGCCGCACGGCGGATAGCCTGGGCGCCCAACGCATCGCCACCGCCCACCACGCCGCCGACCAGGCGGAGACGGTGGTGCTGAACCTGGTCCGGGGCACCGGGATGCAGGGCCTGGCGGGGATCCCCCCGGTGCGGGGCCGGATCGTCCGTCCCCTGCTGGAAACCTCCCGGGAGGACATCGAGACATACCTGGAAACCCACCGTCTGTCCCACGTGGAGGACGAGACAAACCGGGACACCGCCCTGCGGCGGAACCTGCTGCGCCGGGAGGTCATGCCCGGGCTTTTGTCCCTGCACCCCGGGGCAGCCGCCAACATCTGCCGCACGGCGGAGCTGCTGCGGCGGGAGGACGCGTTTCTGGACGCCCTGGCGGCGGACTATCTGCCTCCGGCGGGGCTTACCGCCGGGCGGGAGCGGCTGCGGTCAGCGCCGGAGGTGCTGCGGCTGCGGGCCCTGCGCCTGCTGGCGGAGCGGCTGCCGGTGGGGAAAAAGGATTTTGCCGCCGCCCACTATCGGGCGCTGTCCGATCTGCTGGAGGGGGGCGGTATGCTGACCCTGCCGGCCGGGGCCTGCGCCGTATGCCGGGGGGAGACGCTGACGCTTCTGCCCCCCGGGCCGCCGCTTGCCCCCGTGGTCCTGCACCCAGGGAAGAATTTTTGGGGAGAATACACAATTTCCGTTCGGAAAACCGCCGGAAATTTTTCACAGAAAAGCGACACAATTGTTCTGAACTGTGATAAGATAGACGGTGCGCTGTCCGTGGGCCCCTATGCCGGGGGCCAGCGGCTGACCCTTCCCGGCAGCCGGGGCGGGCGCAGCGTCAAGCGCCTGCTGGCGGACCGGGGAGTCCCTCCGGAGCTGCGGCAGCGCGTCCCGGTGCTGTGCGTCGGGGACCGGCCCGCCGCCGTGTGGGGCGTGGGCACGGACATGGAATTTCTGCCGGAGGAGTCCGGCCAAAATATGGAGATCACCGTAACAACAAATGGAGGAAACCGCAATGGCTAAGAGCAACATGGATCAGGATATCCTGAAGGTCCTCATCACCGAGGACGAGATCCGCAACCGCACCCAGGAGCTGGGAGACCAGCTGTATGACCGGTTCCACGACAAGAACCCCATGTTTGTGGGGGTTCTCAGCGGCTGCTTCATCTTTATGGCGGACCTGGTCCGGGCCGCTCAACTGAAAAGCGAGGTGGAGTTCATCGGCCTGTCCTCTTATAAAAACGCCACCAAGTCCTCCGGCTGCGTCCAGATCACCCGGGACCTGCAGCGGGATATCTCCGGCCGGGACATCATCGTGGTGGAGGACATTCTGGACTCCGGCAACACCCTGGCCTTTTTGAAGGACTATATGCTGGCCAAGGGGGCCAAGAGCATCACCATCGTCACCCTGCTGGATAAGCCCGCCCGCCGGGAGAAGGCCATCACCGCCGACCTGTCCGGCTTTGTGGTGCCCGACGAGTTCGTGGTGGGCTACGGCCTGGACTACTGCCAGCAGTACCGCAACATGCCCTATATCGGCGTGCTGAAGCCGGAGGTCTATAGCAAGTAATTCCAATCCGCCAGAGGGGGAGCGAAGGGAGGAGCATCGCCGTGGAGGAACATGAAAAGCGCCCCGTAGGGGGCAAGCGCCTGGCCCCGGAGTCCCGGGGCGGCTTCTGGAACAACTGGGGATATCTGATCGTCACCGTGGCGGTCATCGTGGTGCTGTTCAAGGTGATCTTCCAGCTGAGCTGGGTGCCCTCCGGCTCCATGGAGACCACCATTCCCGAGGACACGCTGCTGATCTCGTGGCAGCTGCCGTATGCGGTGTCGGACCCCACGCCCCAGCGGGGGGACATCGTCACCTTCTGGAGCGATGAGCTGGGCAAGCTGCTGGTCAAGCGCGTGGTGGGCCTGCCCGGGGACGAGATCACCTTCCAGGACGGGTACACCTATATCAACGGCGAGATGCTGGATGAGTCGTACCTGCCCCGGCAGGGCATCACCCAGTGCAGCGCCAGCTTCCTGGTGCCGGAGGGCTGCGTGTTCTTCATGGGCGACAACCGCACCGGCTCCAACGACGCCCGCTTCTGGAAGCAGCCGTATATCTCCGTGGACAACATCCGGGCCAAGGTAATGGTGGGGATATCGGTGCTGCCGGACAACAGCTGGCGGGGCGTCCGGGTGATCCATTAAAAGAGAGGGGGCCTTTATTTGACCGCCAACAAGAGAAGATTCAGCTGGGGGGCCGTCCTGCTGGTGCTGCTGGCCATGTGCCTGGTGTATTACCTGGCCTCGGGCCTGCGCAGTCAGGACGCCGTCAGCTATGCCCAGGTGCGGCAGCTGTTTCTGGACGAAAAGGTGCAGGAGTTCGCCATCAGCGACACCCGGCTCACCGCCAAGCTGTCCGACGGCAGCACCGTCAGCTGCGACCTGTATGACTTTCAGGTGTTTTACGACGATCTGAACGACCTGGTGCAGCAGCAGCACGACCAGGGCATCATCCGGGACTATACCTATCACGCCGACCACTCCACCAACTGGCTGCAGCTCCTGCTGCCGTATGTGCTGGTGATCCTGGGGTTCATCCTGCTGATGAACCTGATGGCCCGGATGACCGGGGCAGGCCCCGGCGGAGCCCAGGACCGGATGTCCCACTTCGGCGACGCCCGGGTGCAGGACACCCCCCAGGACAGCAAGGTCACCTTCCAGGACGTGGCCGGTGAGGACGAGGGGAAGGAGGAGCTCCGGGAGATCGTGGAGTTCCTGCGCCAGCCGGACAAGTATCTGGCCCTGGGGGCGCGAATCCCCAAGGGCGTGCTGCTGGTTGGCCCTCCGGGTACCGGCAAGACTTTGCTTGCCAAAGCCGTGGCCGGTGAGGCGGGGGTGAAATTCCTGTCCATCTCCGGCTCCGACTTTGTGGAGATGTATGTGGGCGTGGGTGCCAGCCGGGTGCGGGACCTGTTCCGCCAGGCCAAGCAGAATTCCCCCGCCATCATCTTCATCGACGAGATCGACGCCGTGGGCCGCCAGAGAGGCAGCGGCCTGGGCGGCGGCCACGACGAGCGGGAGCAGACCCTGAACCAGCTGCTGGTGGAAATGGACGGCTTCACCGCCAACGAGGGCGTGGTGGTCCTGGCGGCCACCAACCGGGTGGACATTCTGGACCCGGCCCTGCTGCGGCCCGGACGGTTCGACCGCCAGGTGTATGTGGGCCTGCCGGATATCAAGGGCCGCCGGGACATCCTGGCCGTTCACGCCCGGAACAAGCCCCTGGCGGAGGACGTGGACCTGGACAAGCTGGCCAAGGGTACCTCCGGCTTCACCGGGGCGGACCTGGAAAACCTGCTGAACGAGGCGGCTCTGCTGGCCGGGCGGCGGGACGAGAAGGCCATCACCATGGACGATTTGCAGAAGTCCGTGATCAAGGTCATCGCCGGGCCGGAGAAGCACAGCCGGGTGATCCCCGAGCATGAGCGGCGGCTCACCGCCTATCACGAGGCGGGCCACGCCGTGGTGATGCACGCTCTGCCGGATCTGGACCCGGTGCACCAGATCACCATCGTGCCCCGGGGCCAGGCAGGGGGCATGACCATCTATCTGCCGGACGAGGACCGGTCGTACCTCTCCCGCAGCTATCTGCTGGACAACATCGCCGGGCTGCTGGGCGGCCGGGCGGCGGAGCAGCTGGTGCTGGGGGATATCTCCACCGGCGCTTCCAACGATATCAGCCGGGCCACCCAGATGGCCCGGAAGATGGTGGGGACCTACGGCATGTCCGACCGCATGGGCAACGCGGCCTTCGACGCCGGACACGACGAGGTGTTCATCGGCAAGTCCATGGCCCAGACCCGCCCCTATTCCGAGGAGACGGCGGCGGAGATGGATCAGGAGATCCGCCGCATCATGGACGAGGCCTATGGCCGCTGCCGGAAAATCCTGGAGCAGTATCGCCCCCAGCTGGACCAGGTGGCCCAGTTCCTGCTGCAGCATGAGACCATGACCGCCCAGGAGTTTGAGGACGTGTTCCGCCCGCAGGCATAAAAAATAAACTCCCCCGTCCGGGGGCAGCCGAAGCTGCCTGCGGGCGGGGGAGCTCGTTATGGGGATTACTGGTCCTCCTCGGTGAAGTGCACGTGGGAGAAGATGTGGTCCTGGCAGAAGCAGCGGTACCCGGCGCACTTGCTGCAATAGCGGAACTGCAGGTCGGGATAGTCCGTGTCCGTGCGGCCGCAGACGGCGCACTTGTGGTGATAGCCCCGCTGCTGCTGCTGTTGGCGGACGGCCTTTTTGAAGTTCACCGTCTGGGGGTTATGGCGATATTTCTGCCGCCGGGCAAAGGCGTCAATAGCGGGCCAGATGAACACCAGGAAGTTCAGCAGCGCCACCACCGGCAGAATGGCCCCCAGCCAGCTGCCGGCCAGCAGGGACTGGATGATGCCGATGACGAACACCGCGATATCCAGCCACGCCAGCCACTTGATCTTCACCGGGATGAAGAAGAACAGCAGCAGCCGGGTGTCCGGGAACAGGAAGGCGAAGGCCAGGAACATGGACAGGTTCACATACTCCGTGCCGCCCACGGGATAGCCTGTGCCGGAAATGGCGGAGGCCGCGATGGTGACGATGGCCGTCAGCAGGACGCCGCTCCAGTAGTAGAGGTTGAAGCGGGCGGTGCCCCATTGGTGCTCCAGGGAGGTGCCGATCCAGTAGTAGAAGTACAGACTGACGGCCAGCCAGAAGGGACTGCTGCTGGCGGGGACGAAGATGAAGGTGACGATGCGCCATATCTCGCCCCGAAGGACCTTGCTGCCGTCCAGATACAGGAAGGACAGGGCGTTGGCGTCGGCGCGCATGGTCAGCAGCATCAGAACGTACACCGCCACGTTGCCGATGACGATCCAGCGCATCAGGTCCGGGATGCCAAAGCGGGGGTGCCGGGCGCAGAAGCGGTCCACCGCGTCATAGATCTTTTTCAAGGGGAAATTCCTCCAATACGATTCAAGTGGGTCTATTGTAACCCATCGCAGGGGAAAAGTCATTACCTTTTTTTGAACATTTGGTTCCCGGCGCTATGCAAAAGGGCGAAAACGTGGTAAAATAACATTTCAAGCGCTTTGAAAGGGGGCGGCGGCATGTTCAACCGGGCCTATGTGGAGATCACCAACGTGTGCAACCTGGCCTGCTCCTTCTGCCCGGGGACCCGCCGCCCGGCGGGGTATATGCGGCCGGAGGACTTCCGGCTGCTGGCGGAAAAGCTCCGGGGCCACACGGCGTATCTGTACCTCCATGTGATGGGGGAGCCGCTGCTGCACCCGCAGCTGGAGGAGATCCTGGCCATCGCCCGGCAGCTGGACTTCCGGGTGTGCATCACCACCAACGGGACGCTGCTCCCCCGGCGGGGCCGGGCGTTGGCCGGGGTCCACAAGGTCAGCGTGTCCCTGCACAGCTTCGAGGGAAACGACCGGGCGGAGGGGCTGGAGGCGTATCTTTCCGGGGTGTGGGACTTCTGCCGCCGGGCGGCAGGGGAGGGCACCCTGTGCGCCCTGCGCCTGTGGAACATCGGGGGACGAGACCGCCGCAACGGCGAGGTGCTGGACTTCCTGAGCCGCCGGCTGGGCGGGGACGTGCTGCTTCTACCCACGGACCGCCGGGGAAACCGGCGGCTGGCGGAGCATATTTTCCTGGAACAGGCGGAAAAATTTGATTGGCCGGACCCGGAGGCACCGGAAAGCGGCACGGAGTTCTGCCACGGCCTGCGGCAGCAGCTGGCGGTGCTGTGGGACGGAACGGTGGTGCCCTGCTGCCTGGACGGCGACGGCCGCATGGCCCTGGGGAACCTGTATACAAGCTCGGTGGAGGAAATTCTGGCCTCTCCCCGGGCGGCGGCCATCCGGGAGGGATTTTCCCGGCGGCAGCCGTCGGAGGAGCTGTGCCGCCGGTGCGGCTACGCCGCGAGGTTTTAGCCTATGGATGAGATGGAAAATCGACTGGCCCGGCTGCCCGGGGCCCTGCTTCCCTGGTACCGGGAGAACCGCCGGGTGCTGCCCTGGCGGGAGGAGGTGTCCGCCTACCGGACCTGGGTGTCGGAGATCATGCTGCAGCAGACCCGGGTGGCGGCGGTGATCCCCTATTTTCAGCGGTTCATGGCGGCCTACCCCACGGTGGAGGACCTGGCCGCCTGCGACGAGGGGGAGCTGATGCGGCTGTGGGCCGGATTGGGATACTACAGCCGGGCCAGGAACCTGCGCCGGACGGCGCGGGTGATCGCGGAGGAGTACGGCGGGGCGTTCCCCCGGACGTATCAGCAGCTGATGGCGCTGCCGGGGGTGGGGGACTACACCGCCGGGGCTATCTTGTCCATCGCCTTCGGGGAGCCTGTCCCGGCGGTGGACGGCAATGTGCTGCGGGTGGCCGCCCGGGTGGGCGGCTGTGCGCTGGACATTCTGGACTCCAAAAACCGGCGGCAGTTCCGCCGCCGGATGGAGGCCGTCATGCCCCGGCAGGAGCCGGGGGCCTTCAACCAGGCGCTGATGGACCTGGGGGCCGGGATCTGCCTGCCCGGTGGCGCGCCCCTGTGCGATACCTGCCCGGCGGCGGACTTCTGCGCCGCCCGGGAGCAGGGACGGCAGCGGGAGCTGCCGGTGCGGGCCCCCAAAAAGGAAAAACGCCTGGAGGAAAAGACGGTGTTCCTGCTGCTGGGACCGGAGGGCACGGCCCTGCGGCAGCGGCCGGACACGGGACTGCTGGCGGGCCTGTGGGAATATCCCCATGTGCCCGGCCGGCTGACGGAGGAGCAGGCAGCCCGGCAGCTGCGGCAGTGGGGGCTGACGCCCCGGGCCTGGCTGCGGCAGCTGGACGCCCGGCATATTTTCACCCACATCCGCTGGGAGATGACCGGATACCTGGTGCAGGTGGAGGGCCTGGGGCCGGCGGACTGGCTCTGGGCCGACGAGGCCCGGCGGCAGCGGCTGGCGATCCCCTCCGCCTTTGACCAATTCACGCGGGCCTTGCCCGCAGAAGGAGACTGACGATGGCGCAGCTTTATTTCAAATTCGGGGCCATGGGCTCCAGCAAAACCGCCAACGCCCTGATGGCGCGGTTCAACTATGAGGAGCGGGGCCAGGAGACCCTGATGGTGAAGCCCCGGCTGGACACCCGGGACGGGGACCACATGGTCTCATCCCGCATCGGCCTGACCCACCCCTGCATCTATTTTGACGAAATGCGGGCCATGGCCGACGAGGAATTGCAGAAATACGCCTGCATCATCATCGACGAGGCCCAGTTCCTCACCAAGGACGAGGTGTTTTACCTGGTGCACCTGGTGGACGACTGCGGCATCCCGGTGCTGTGCTATGGGCTGAAGGTGGACTTCCGGGGCCAGCTGTTCGAGGGCAGCTATTATCTGCTGGCCATGGCCGACAAGCTGGAGGAGGTCAAGACCATCTGCTGGTGCGGCAAGAAGGCCGCCTTCAACGCCCGGTTCGACAGCCGGGGCCGGGTGGTGAAGGAGGGCGAGCAGGTGGTGCTGGGAGCCAACGACCGGTATACCAGCCTGTGCCGCCGCCACTGGATGGCCGGGGACCTGGGGCCGGACTTCCACATCCGCCGGACATGAGGTGCACGCTTTGTCCCCGTATGTGCGGCGCGGAGCGCACGGAGACCAGAGGGGAGGGCTTCTGCCGGATGCCGGCGGGGCCGGTGGTGGCCCGGGCGGGGCTTCATATGTGGGAAGAGCCGGTGATCAGCGGCACCCGGGGCAGCGGCACGGTTTTCTTCTCCGGCTGCACCCTGGGCTGCGTGTTCTGCCAGAATCACGAAATTTCCGCCCAGGGCGTGGGAAAGCCCGTGACGGTGGAGCGCCTGGGGGAGATATTCCGGGAGCTGATATGCCAGGGGGCCCACAACATCAACCTGGTGACCCCGGGGCATTTCGCCCCCTGGGTGGCCCGGGCCCTGGAGCCGGCGCTGCCGGTGCCGGTGGTGTGCAACACCGGCGGCTATGAGCGGGTGGAGACCCTGCGCCTGCTGGAGGGGAAGGTCCAGGTGTATCTGCCGGACATGAAGTACGCCCTGGAGGAGCCTGCCCGGCAGCTGTCCGGCGCAGGGGACTATCCCGCCGCGGCCCGGGCCGCCATCCGGGAGATGTTCCGCCAGGTGGGGCCCTGGGAAATACGGGAGGGCCTCCTGGTCCGGGGGGTGCTGATCCGGCACCTGGTGCTGCCGGGACAATTGGAGAACACCCGCCGGGTCATCGACTGGGTGGCGGAGACCTTCCGCCCCGGGGAGGTGCTGTTTTCCCTGATGAGCCAGTATACCCCCCAGCCCGGGGCCGCAGGCCCCCTGGCCCGGCACGTCACCCGGGCGGAGTATCGGGCGGCGGTGCGATATATGGAAAACTGCGGCATCCGGGACGGCTTCACCCAGGAGCGCACCTCCGCCCGGGAGGAATACACCCCGGCCTTTGACCTGACCGGCGTGTAACCGCCCTGCGATTGCCGAAGAATAAATTATTTTTCGAATCCGGCAAAAAAGTACTTGCTTTTTCCGCAAGCAGACATTATAATGGACATTACTAAATAGGGTAATGGAGGGTTATGTTACCATGAAAAAGATTCTTGCTATGCTGACGGTTATTGTGATGCTGGGCTGCATGCTCTCCGTCACTGCCTTTGCCGACGGCGGCTATGTCCCCAGTCCCAAGCATGACGACAACACCGATACCACGCCCACCTCTCCCCAGACCGGTTACGACCTGGGCATCGGCAGCGTGGTGATGACCATTGCCGTCAGCGGCGGCGTGGCCTATGTCTGCACCAAAAAGGCCCGTGCCCGGGCATAAAACGTCCCCATTTTATAAAGAAGGAGCCCCATAAATGCTGTGCCGTTTATGGGGCCTTTTTTCCGTTCTGAACAAAGGAGAAATGTCCTATGAAGCGTCCTGTGCGCATCCTGCTGACGGTGGTGGCCGTTATTGCGGTGATCGTGTGTGTTTTCTGCATTCTGTTTATCGTCCAGTATGTCCGGGGCAAGTCTGTCAGCGATAAGCTGGGCAGCGGCGTCCGCTCCGGCCAGGTGGTGGAGCCCCTGGACCCCCAGGACGACGGCAAATATATGGCCATCAATGTGGACTTTGACAGCCTCCACGACGTCAATCCGGAAATCTACGCCTGGATCGAGGTGCCCGGCACCAACATCAACTATGCCGTGGTCCAGAGCGCCGCAGACGACCTGTTTTACGACGATCACGGGGTGGATCGGTCCTATTACTCCGGCGGCAGCATTTTTTCCCAGCGGTACAACACCACCACCTTTCAGGACCCGGTGACGGTGCTGTATGGCCACAACCGCCAGTCCCAGACCATGTTTGCCCAGGTGAACAACTTTGCCGATGCGGAGTTTTTCGCCAAAAACCAGAAGATTATCGTTTACACCCCGGACAAGGTGTATGAATACACCATTTTCGCCGCCTATCCCCACTCCAGCGAGCACCTGCTGCTGTGCCACGATTTTACGGACCCCCAGCAGTTTGCGGACTATTTTGCCTCCCTGGGGGAGGCCATCAACGCCAATTACCGCCGGGAGCTGTTTCCCCAGGCCGGGGACAAGGTGCTGACCCTGTCCACCTGCTACCGGCAGAATCGTATGCAGCGTTTCCTGGTCCAGGGGGTGCTGACGGAGACCTATGATGTTATCAAATGAGGAGACCCCTATGGAACAGGAAAAACAGGAAGCCCCGGTGCAGCAGAAGAAAAAGCGCCTGTCCACGCCGCTGCTGATTTTCATCATCCTCATGGCGGTGACGGCGGTGCTGTGCGCCGTTGTGGCGGGCATCTGGCTCCACGGGCGCAGCAGTTTGCGGAACGGAGGCTCGGCCCCCACCGTCACCCCCGGCGGCACGGAGCAGCTGGACAGCTACACCGTCCTGCACGACGGAAAATATTACCGTTATAAGGAGCACATGGTGAACCTGCTGCTGATCGGGGTGGACTCGGACAACAAGCCCGCCGCCCCCCTGCCCTATGGCAGCGACAACCAGGCGGACGTGATCCTGGTGGCGGCTCTGGACACCGACGCCAACAAAATGACCCTGATCTCCGTGTCCCGGGACACCATGTGCGACATCGGCGTGCCGGACGACACCGGCGAAATTTCCGGCGTGGCCCACACCCAGCTGGCCCTGTCCTTCTCCAACGGCGACGGCCTGTATGAGAGCTGCCGCCTGTGCCGGGAGGCGGTGTCCCAGCTGTTTTACGGCCTGCAGTTCGACGGCTGCGCCGCCTTTTACATGGGCGGCATCGGGCGGCTCAACGACGCCGTGGGCGGCGTCACCGTCAACGTGCTGGACGACTATCCCTTCACCAACGTTCCCGGGGGCTGGAATATGTACCCCGGGCAGAACGTGACCCTGACCGGCCAGCAGGCCCGGCTGTACATCCAGTGCCGCCGGGGCGACGCCACCGGCAACGAGGACCGCATGCAGCGCCAGAAGCAGTATATGCTGGCCCTGATCGGCCAGGCCAAGGCCCGGGTGGCCTCCAGTCCTGCCAGCGTCCTGCCGCTGTACAACGCCGTCAGCGACTATGTGCTGACGGACCTGGACCTGGGCAAGCTGACGTATCTGGCCACCCAGGCCGCCGGAATGAGCTTCTCCGGCGACATGCTGCGGGTCACCGGCCAGGCCGCCCTGGGCGACGGCAACCGGGTGGAGCTGACGGTGGACCAGGAGGCCCTGTATGACCTGATCCTGGACGTGTTTTACGACGAAATCCCCGCTCCGGCCCAGACCGGCGAATGACCAACAACCCCTGCGGCTGCGCCGCAGGGGTTTCGCGCGCTATTGGGCGGTCTCCGCCGGGAACTGGCGGCCGGTGTGGTCGATGGTGTAGTTCTCCCAATAGATCAGCTGGCCGATGGGCACCACGGTATAGCCCTCCCGGATCATGTGCTCCAGCACCGAGGGCAGGGCCTCCGGCGTGTGCAGGGCGGCGTTGTGGAACAGCACGATGGACCCCGGGGCCAGCTTATCCCGCACCCGCTTGCAGATGGTGCCTGCGTCATAGTCCTTCCAGTCCAGGCTGTCCACGTCCCACTGGATGGGCTCCATGCCCATGGAGCGGATGGCGGAGATCACATGGTCGTCATACTCGCCGTAGGGGCAGCGGATCAGGGTGGGGGTCACGCCGGTGGCGGCGGCGATGCGCTCATTGCTGGCGGTGACGTCCTCCACGATCTGCTGGGCGGTGAGGGCGTTGTAGTGGTCGTGGTGGTTGGAGTGGCTCATGACCTCGTGGCCCGCGTCGTGCAGGGCCTTCACCGACTCCGGGTACTTCTCCGCCCAGTCCCCCACGCAGAAGAAGGTGGCCTTCACGTTGTACCGGGCCAGGATGTCGATGAGGGCCTGGGTGTCCTCGTTGCCCCAGGCGGCGTCGAAGCTGACGGAGCACATCTTCTGCTCCCGCTCCACGCTGTAGATCGGCAGCTGCCGCTGAGCGGCGGAGGCAGGCGTCCCGGCGGGATAGCTCACCGCCCAGAAGATGGCCCCCGCCAGCACCAGGGCCCCCACAGCCGCCACCGCCCGCCGCCGCAGCAGAAATACCCGCACTCTCCCGTTTCTCATGGCCATCCCGTCCTTTTCAGAGTTTGTAACAGCATATGCCGGGCCCGGGAGGGGTATGACCGCACTCTGCGGAATGACCATAACCCGGGCGGCATTTTTTTGCAGAATTGTCAAATTTCCTGTTGCAAAAAGGCGGAGAAGGGATGTGTTCATCGACGGCGCTGAAGAAGCTACGATTGGACAGTATGCCAACTACGGTCCCAACAACGAGGTCTATCTGGCGCAAGGTCAGGCCATCTCCTTCAAGCTGACCGGCAATACAAATGAAATTGCCAGCATCCAGATCGGCGCCAAGGCTCCCAATGGCGCGGCTACGATGGTTGTGGAGGGCAAGGTAAGTACCACTACTAGGCTCGAACAGCAGCTTAACACCGCCACGGAGATGTACTATAACATTACCGAATAGGCGAAGGACGGTCAGCTGGTGACTATCAGCAACACCGGTAATGGCATCCTGTCCCTGACCAACCTGAAGATCACCTATAAGACCAGCGGGCAAACGGTGACGCTGAGTGACCTGACGGCTGAAGAGCAGGCCAACGCCGTTGCCATGGTCCAGGCCCAGTTTGCGGCTCCGGTGGAGACCTTCCAGCCTGAGCGCTTTGATGCAAGCTGGGGCGGCAGCGTCCGGGCCGGCCGGAAGGCTACCCTGACGGTGAAGGCCAGTGAGGACGTGGACGCCATCACCGTGGACGGCGTGACCGTCAGCAGCTATACCACCCGCACCGAGCGCACCGGCTGGGGCTGGTGGTCCCCCAAGGTCACCTACCGCGTATTTACCTACACCGCCACCGCTCCTGCCCAGACCACGGACTACGCAGTCTGCGCAGTGAATGCGGAAGGTACTGCCAGTGAGCCCATCACCGCCACCCTGACGGTGCGGCCCGCCACCTGGTGGAACTGGTGGTTCTGAGAAAGGAGCAATCGAAACAATGAAATCCTATGTGACCCCGATGCTGAGCTTCGAGAGCTTCGAGTTGACTAGCAACACGGCCAGTGCTTGCGGAAAACCAACTCGCACGCCGACAAACCGCACATGCGGCGTGACCGTCCCGGGAGTTGGTAACGTCTTTTTTGATGGAGTGGCTGGTTGTGACTACCCGGGAGCGGATGGCGACTACAGTGTTTGCTATGATGTCCCGCTGGACTCTACCAGACTCTTCAACTCCTGACCCAACCTAATACGCCGAAAGAACCCTGCCCCCATGGGGCAGGGCTCAGGCTGTCGAGAAACCCGGCTGCCGCTTAGTGCGCAGCCGGGTTTCTCGACAGCCTGCAGCGGGAGGGACGCATTGCGTCCCTCCCGCTGTTTTATATAACAAATTAGTCCTCGAAATCCGCGTTCCGCTGGCGGACCGCTTCCAGCCGGGTATGAACGGCAAATAGCCCTGCGCAGAAAACCCCAATGCCCAGAAGAATTCTCATGGCGCCGCAGCATTTATGCGGCTTCAGCTCACAGCAGTCCTGCTTGATTCGTTTTATATTTGTAACCTCCATTTATGATTGATGTTCCTGGTTCCACAGCCGCCGACAAACTCGCCATCGTTCTGGAAGTCGATGCAGTACAGCTCCTTGCCGCCGGTGACGCCGCGGATTTCACGGACCTGGTCCTTCATATAGGTCCGCTGCTCCGGTGTCAGCAGGAGGGAGGTGTCGGCGTTCAGTCCCACGGGCATGTAGTGGAAGTACCACGCAAAGACGCAGCCCTTGGAAATGAGCAGGTCCAGGAACTCGTCGCTGGTGACCACCTTATAGTTCCTGCTGGTGTAGCAGATGGAGACGCCGAAGGGAATGCGGTGGCTGCGCAGCAGGTCCATGGCGTCCAGCGCCTTCTGGAAGTGCCCGCGTCCGCGGCGGCCATCATTGGCCTCCTCAAAGCCCTCTACGCTGATGGACACGAAGAAGTTGCCCACCCGCAGCATCTCCTGACAGAACTCCTCGTCAATGAGGGTGCCGTTGGTGAAGGCGTGGAACGCCATGTCCCGGTGCTTTTCGCACAGGCGGATGATGTCCTTTTTCCGCAGCAGCGGCTCGCCGCCGGTGAAGAGGCAGGCGTGGGTACCCAGGGCCTTGGCCTCGGTGAGCACCCGGTCCATTTCCTCGAAGGTCAGGCTCTGCTTGTGGCCATATTCCGCCGCCCAGCAGCCGGTGCAGTGCATATGCAGGCGGAGGTGGGATCCATCAGAATCAGCCACGGCACGTTGATATCGTACTTGGCTGCGTTCTCCTGCGCCGTCTTATAGCCCCGGAAGCCGCCCTCGTAGGCCGCGTTGGTCAGGAAGGTCTTGAGAATATAGGGGTCGTTCTCCCGGATCAGCCGCTGGGTGTAGTGGGCCCACTTGCCGTCGGGGATGGTCTCAAAGGCCTTGCGCTCCGCCGCATGAGAAATTTTATCGGTGATTCCCATAGATCATTTTCCTTTCTGTTATTGAATCGTTTTTACGTTTTTGCCGGAATCTGTGAATGTGCCGCCGCGCGATAGGAGGATACGCCTGGGATGGTCTCCCCGTCGATCTGGGGCGGGGCGGGGCGGTCAAATTCCACCGTGATGTTCTGCCCGGTCAGCACCTCCACCACATGGATATGCCGGACATGCTCACCCTTGAAAATGGACGGGAATACCGTCAGGGCCTTCAGCGGTAATAACCGCCGATGTCGGCGAGGAAATCGTTGCCGCTGCCGGTGGCAAAGTAGTAGATGCCGCAGTCGGTCCGGAGCGGGGCGGTGTCGTTGATGAACCGGTTCAGCGTTCCGTCTCCTCCGGCGATCACAACCCGGTCATCGTCCCGGAGGGAACGAAAGAAGGCTCCGTAATCATCGATTTCCGTGATATCGCGGAACAGCAGCCTGTCGTCAGGCAGCAGTACGTTCAGCCGATACGTGGCCTCCTGGCCGCGTCCGCTCCCCGCGTGGGGATTGTATAGAATGTGATAGGTCAGCATAGGCTTGCCTCTTTCTTCGGATAAATGCTCCGGCAGGTGGGGGCCATCGGGTGTGGGTGATGAAAATGCGGCGTTTACCAATCGTAGTTTTATAAGTTTAACGGAATCTGAACGCGAATACCATGGCGAAAGCGGCCGCTTCCTCCGAATTTCAGAACAGTCGGCTCAATGCGCAAATTTGCGCAGTTTTCCTTTTTTGCGCAAAAAAGCTGCCCCTTTCGGGGCAGCCCTTGCGGGAGGTTCCGTTTATTCGGCGTCCTGAACGGCGCTGCGCAGGAAGTTCTCAAACAGCGTATCCAGTCGGTCCCGGGAAAGAGAATCAAACACATGATAGATGGTTTTGGAGTGGGCCCGGCATTCGCGCAGAATGTTCTTCGTAACCGGCTTCCACTCGATGGGTTCTCCCGCCGGAACAAGGGCGTCCACCTGTTTTTGAAACCAGTCGTCCAGCAGGGCATAGATGTCCTGATAGTGATAGTAAAACGTATTGGGGCTGCCCTCCGCACGTTTGACCAGAGCAGACACGGTGATCTTGTCGAAGGGCATTTCGGCAAGCATTTCCTGAAAGGTGGTCATAATCAGCTTCTTGGTGTATAAGGCCACGGTATCCCCCCTGAGCGAAATAGGTGAAAATCCTTCTTTCGCATTTTGCAACAAAAACGGACATATCGCAAGCAAGCCTTTTGCGCCGCCGGAGCGCTCCGGCATGCATCCGTTTTGCGTGGTGAACACACCGGGAGGAAATCCTCCGGCGGCGATAAGGCATAAACGAAAACAGCACCTGATTTCGTAAGAAATCAGGTGCTGTTTGGTGGAGACTGCTGGACTCGAACCAGTGACCTCCTGCGTGTGAAGCAGGCGCTCTAACCAGCTGAGCTAAGCCTCCGTTTATTCGGCAATCCCGTTTACGGATTGCCGAAGTGGTGACCCGTACGGGACTCGAACCCATGTTACAGCCGTGAAAGGGCCGTGTCTTAACCACTTGACCAACGGGCCGTCTTTGTTTGCTGAGGGGATGACCGGCGAGACGCTCCCGCGTCTCACCGGTCGATGGTAGCGGCGACTGGATTCGAACCGGTGACACTGCGGGTATGAACCGCATGCTCTAGCCAACTGAGCTACGCCGCCATGTCGTCTCCCCGACAGGCAAGAATTAATATACCACAGCACCGCCCATGTTGTCAACACTTTTTTTCAAAAATTCCCCCTATTCCGGGAATTTTTCTTCCGGGCCGTCCATCTCCGCCTCGGCCCAGTCGGACAGACTCTCCAGCACCGGCAGCAGGCGCATGCAGCGCTCCGTGGCGCTGTACTCCACCCGCACCGGCACCTCCGGATAGGCCTGCCGCCGCACCAGGCCGTCCCCCTCCAGCTCCCGCAGGGCCGCCGAGAGCACCGTGTTGCTGATGCCGTCCAGCTTGGCCCGCAGGGCGTTGTAGCGGATGGTCCCGGCGTTGGCCACGGAGCAGAGGATCTGCACCTTCCACTTGCCGCCGATGCGGCTCATGGCCCAGTGCAGGGGACATTTTTCCATACAGGGGCAGTCGTAATGGGACATGGTAAGCTCCTCCTGACCTGCTCATAATTTTCTGCGCTCTTGCTTTTTCCCGGGATTATGATACGATTATAGCAGATAAGAAAAAAGGAGTAAATAGCAAATGCGTATATATCTTCAGGGCCTCACCATGGGCCTGGCGTATGTGGCCCCCATCGGGCTGCAGAATCTGTTCGTCATCAACAGCGCCCTGACCCAGCGGCGCAGCCGGGTGTATCTCACCGCCCTGATCGTCATCCTGTGGGACGTGTCTCTGGGGGTGTCGTGCTTCCTGGGGGCCGGGGCGCTGATGCAGGCCCTGCCCTGGCTGCAGAAGGTCATCCTGGGCATCGGCAGTCTCATCGTCATCTGGATCGGCATTGGCCTTCTGCGGTCCAGGGCCTCCCTGGAGGGCGGCCGGGACGTCAACGTCCCCATCTGGAAGCTGATCTCCTCCGCCTTTGTGGTGACCTGGATGAATCCCCAGGCCCTCATCGACGGCACCATGATGCTGGGGGCCTTCCGGGCCAGCCTGCCGGAGGGCGGCGACCTGCCGTTTATCTGCGGCTTCGGCAGCGCCTCCGTCCTGTGGTTCCTGACCCTGTCCACGGTGGTATCCCTGCTGGGAGGCCGGTTCAACGAAAAGGTCCTGAACATCATCAACAAGGTCTGCGGCGCAGTGATCATCTTCTATGGCTGCAAGCTGCTGTGGAGCTTTGTGAAGCTCATGGGTTGGCTTTGATCCGCCGGGAGGAGGCGATGTACAGGGGAATGGCCGCCAGCTGGGCCGCCACGGACACGGCGATCATGGCCGGGATGCTGACGTCGTACAGCACCCCCAGCAGCCAGCTGCCCAAAAACCAGAACACGCCGAAGGCGCACTCGAACACGCCGTAGCCCGTGGCCCGGCTGGCCTTGGGCACCATGGAGCTGACCGCCGCCTTCAGGATGGACTCCTGGGCGCCCATGCCCACGCCCCACAGGGCGATGCCCACCAGCAGGGAGGCCACCGAGTGCCCGGCGAACACGAAGATGGCGAAGGGCGCCGACAGCACCGTGCTCCACACCAGGGCCCGGACCCCCTTCTTGTCATACAGCAGCCCGAAGAACAGGGCCGCCACCGCGTCCACCAGCATGGCTCCGGCATACAGCAGCGGCAGCGTTCCGCTGGAGATCAGACTTCCCGTTTCCTGCAGGCCCGCCGCCACACCGGTGAAGGTCCGGGAGACATGCATGATGATGATGGAATAGTCGATGAAGCCGAAGGCAAACAGGCTGATGCCGGCGATGTACAGGATGAACTCCTTTTTCATGTGGAAGGGGACGTACTCCTTGGGCTCCGGCTCAAAGTGCTCCGGGTTGGGGAATTTCCGCCGGGTCACCAGCAGCAGGATCAGCGTGATGGCCCCGGGGATGGCCAGCACCGCAAAGCACGTGGCATACACCTGGAAGGTGGTGCCGCCGGTTTTCAGCAGCATCACCACATACAGCAGCACCGGCCCCAGGAACGCGCCGATCTGGTCCAGCACCTCCTGGATGCCGAAGCTCTTGCCCACCCCCTCCTGAGAGGCGGCAAAGGACATGATGGTGTCCTTGGCGGGCTTTTTGATGGCCTTGCCCATGCGCTGGATCACCAGCAGGGCGCAGGCCCAGATCCAGCCGTGCTCCCCTACCAGGGCCAGGGCCGGAACCGCCAGCACGTCCAGCACATACCCGGCGATGGTCATGGGCCAGTAGTGCTTGCTCTTATCCGTCAGCTTGCCGAACACATACCGCATGGAGTAGCCCACCAGCTCCCCCAGACCGGAGATGAACCCGATGGTCCCGGCGGAGGCCCCCAGCAGGGCCAGATACGCGCCCCGGATGCTGGACGCGCCCTCGTGGGTCATGTCCGAAAACAGGCTGACGATGCCGAACAGCACGATGAAGGCCATGGCCTGGGACATTTTCTTACCGCGCATAATGGTTTCCTCCCTGCCGGCTGCTTTTCTCACAGCCCATGATACCCCAGCCTCCCGGTTTGTCAAGGGCCTGCGAAAAAAAGGAGCCGCCCTGCTTGCAGGGCGGCCCAAGCGGGTGGGATATTGGAAAGCTTCCGATGCTTATGATACGCCATTCTGGCCGCCGTGTAAATAGGAACCTTTGTCATATGCTGTCGAATGACCAGAAAATCTTAAATTTTTGTGAATAACTGCCAAAAATGCACGGGGCTACTTTTCAAGCGCCCAGCAATATGTTATAATACGTCCAAGGATAAAGGGAACCGTCTCCCCGACCCTTGCCCCGAAAGGGATACCTGCGAAAGGAGCAACCAACTATGAAGTTCACATTTACCTGCAAGAAGATCGCTCTGAATGACTCCATCAAGGAATATGCCGAAAAGAAGATCAGCAAGCTGGATCGGTATTTCCCGGAGGAAGCGGACGCATTTGTGACCTTCGCCGTGGAGAAAAAGAACCGCTGCGTGGTGGAGCTGACCATCCGCACTGCCAATGGCACCCTGTTCCGCGCCCAGGAGGAGGACCCCGACGGCGACATGCGGGGCGCCATCAACGAGGCCGTGGCCTTTATCGAGCGCCGCATCCGCAAGAACAAGACCCGTCTGGCCCGGAACCTGCGGCCCGACGCCCTGACCTCCAACATCCCCGCCGAGTTCGACGTGGTGGAGGAGCCGGAGTTCGACGTGGTGCGCACCAAGCGCTTCGCCGTGAAGCCCATGACCACCGAGGAGGCCATTCTCCAGATGAACCTGCTGGACCACACCTTCTATGTGTTCCGCAACATGGATACCTCCGCCGTGTGCGTGGTGTACCGCCGCAACAACGGCGGCTACGGCCTCATCGAGACCCAGGACTGATTCTTATATATCTCCCCGGGGGCGGACGAAAGTCCGCCCCCGGTTTTTTGACAAATAAATCCCCCTTCGGAGAACCTTTCCGAAGGGGGATTTGCGTGCTTATGCCCGGTTGTTGAGCTTTCCCAGATAGCGGTAGATGCTGGCCTCGGAGCTGTGCAGCTCCTTGGCCACATAGCTGACGGAGCCCTTCAGCAGGAACACGCCCTTGCGGTTCAGGGCCGCCATGATCTCCATCTTCTCGTCCTGGGTCAGACGCTCCACCGGCACGGGATAGCTGGACACCACCTCGGACACGATGCTGGCGGTGGCCCCGGCGATGGAGGTGGGATAGGTCTTTTCCGGCGGCTCGGCGGTGGGGTCGGTGTCGTCCTCCACGATCAGGCGGGTGCCGCTCTGCACCCCCGGCGTCAGCATATTGCTGCACAGGTCCATGACCCGGGCCGACAGCTCCTGATAGCGGCTGCTGTCGAAGTTGATGCACAGCAGGCCCGCCAGCTCGTTGTGGGGCCCCTTGATGAACAGGGAGTTGGAGCACATCTTCTTGCCGGTGATGGCGGTGGACTCGAACCGCAGCACATAGTCCTGGGTCTCGTACAGGTGGCTGGTGAGATACTCCAGCATTTTGTTGCTCAGGGGGGAGCCCAGGTGGCGGCCGGTCAGCTCGCCGTTGGCAATGGCGATGATCTCGTTGGAGTCGTCCTTCAGCTCGTGAAGGGCCACCTCATAGTCCGGGCCCAGAATGTGGCCCAGGAAGTCCACCAATACGGTGTATTGCCGTCTCATTTCCCTGTCCATTGACAAGCCTCCTTGCTTTATTCCTTGGGGGTCTCGGCTTCTTTGGCCGCTTCCTTGGCGGCCTCCTTGGCCTCCTTGGCTTCCTTGGCCGCCTCCTTGGCCTCGGCGGCCTTCTTGGCCTTGCGCTCCTGAACGGCGGCCTTGCGCTCCTCCTCCAGCTGGCGGCGCTGGGCGTCGATCTTGGCATTTTCGGCGGCCTTGGCGTCCAGCTTGGCGTTTTCTTCCTCCTCCAGCACCCGATAGGCCACCTTGCCCACCAGGGTCTTGGGCAGTTCCTCCCGGAACTCGATGTCCGAGGGCATGGCATACTTGGCGATGTGCTTGCGGCAGTAGTCCATCAGCTCCTGCTTGCAGGCCTCCGTGGGCACATAGCCGGGCTTGAGCACCACGAACGCCTTGACCCGCTGCATCTTGATGGGGTCCTTGACGCCGATGACGCAGCTCAGGTGGACGTACTCGTGGCCGTCCAGGATGTTCTCCAGCTGGGAGGGATACACGTTGTAGCCGTTGGTGACGATCATGCGCTTGATGCGCTGGCGGAAATAGATGAAGCCCTCCTCGTCCATCATGCCCAGGTCGCCGGTGTGGACCCAGGTCAGGCCGTCGGCGTGGGTCTGCTTGGTCTGGGCCGTCTCCTCGGGGTGGTTGACATACTCCAGCATCATGGTGGGGCCGGTCAGGCAGATCTCGCCCTCCTCGCCGTAGGGGACCTCCTCCTGGGTGCCGGGCTTGACGATCTTATAATAGGTATCCGGGAAGGGGATGCCGATGGAGCCCTCCTTCTGCTTGTGGATGGGGGTCAGGCAGCTGGCGGTGACGCACTCGGTGGTGCCGTAGCCCTCCCGGACGGTGATGGATGCGCCGTGCTCCTTCAGGAAGGCGTCGAACCGCTTCTTCAGCTCCACGGACAGGCTGTCGCCGCCGGAGAACACGCCCAGCAGGCAGCTCAGGTCCGCCCCCTCGATCTCCTTCACCCGCAGCAGGGCCTCGAACAGGGAAGGAACGCCGGCGATGAGATTGGGCTTGTGCTTCTTGATGAGCTCGGCATAGCTCTGGGGCGTGAAGCGGGGGATCAGGATGCAGTGGCCGCCGTTGGCCACCATGGAATGGATGGACACGCCCAGGCCGAAGCCGTGGAACATGGGCATAATGGCCAGCATCTTGTGGCCGGGCCGGAAGAAGGGGTTGGTGGCGATGATCTGGGCGGCCAGGGCGTTGAAGTTGCGGTTGGACAGCAGGATGCCCTTGGTCACGCCGGTGGTGCCGCCGGAATACAGGATGGCGGCGGGATCCTCGGCCTTGCGCCGGACCTGATAGATCTCCACATATTCGCCCCGGCGCAGGAACTCCTTCCAGGACAGAACGCCTGCCCGGCCGGCGGGGATCTTGGGATTCTTGCGGCCCTCGGTGAGCTTATAGCCCACCTTCAGCAGGGGCTTGAGCTCGTCGGCCACGGAGGTGACGATCAGGCACGGCAGGTCCACGGCCTTGCGGACGCTTTCAAACTTGGGATAAAACTGGTCCAGGGTGATGGCCGCCACGGAGCCGGAATCCCGCAGATAGAAGGCGATCTCGCTTTCGGCGGACAGGGGGTGCACCATGTTGGCGATGGCGCCCACCATATTCACGGCGTAGAACATGCACAGGGTCTGGGGTGCGTTGGGCATGCAGATGGTGACCTTGTCGCCCTCCCGGATGCCGATGGCCTTCAGGCTCTTGGCGCAGGCGTTGATCTTCTTCCACATGTCGGCATAGGTGGTGCACTTGCCCATGAACTCATAGGCGATGTAGTCGGGATAGCGGCGCACCATCTCCTCCACCCGGCCGCACATGGACAGCTCCGAATACGTCAGGGTAGCGGGCACCCCGGGGTCCCTGCTGTTGAGCCAGGGCGCTTTTACCTGAGCGGCTTTACTCATAAGATACTTCCTCCTTCAAGGGCTTCTCCAGCTCCTCCGGGTGCTCCAGCAGATACTTCAGCAGCCGGATGGACTTGGAGTAATAATAACCGTCGGCCAGGCGCTCGTCGATGGTCAGACCCAGATCCAGGGTCTCCCGCATGGTCACGTTGCCGTCGGCGTCGTAAAAGGGGCTCATCTTCTTTTCGCCGATGATGCAGAACACGGAGCAGGTGCCCCAGTTGGTCAGGTGGTGATAGCCGCACTTGAGCTTGATGGAGCCCAGGTTCGACAGCACCACGGAGCTGTAGTAGGGGTCGTTGCAGGTCATGCTGTCGGGGACCCAGCCGTGCTTGTCCAGCCACATGATGAACCGTACCGCCGCCTTGCCCAGCCACCGGGGCAGCTTGTTGAGGATGTCCATCTCGCCGGTGGTGCTGTCCACCTTGTCGGAGCGGCACTCCGTCACCTGCTGGCGGATGTATTCATGGACGGTGTCGATGGTGTCGTCGCCGGTGGTGTGCAGCATGGCCAGAGCCTCGGCCCCCTTGTCGGAAAACTGCTTTTTCACCACGAAGGACGCCGTCACCTCATTGCGCTGGAAGAAGTTGCCGTTGACGATGAAGCGGTTCATCTTGGGCCGCAGGGTGATGGTTTTCACCAGTGCCGTCAGCACCAGGTGGAAATAGGTATAGGGGAAGTCCTTCTCCGTCTCGTTCCGGCGGGCCATATAGGCCTTCACCGGGGTCAGGTCGATGCGCTCGGAGATGTATGCCTCGTTGTCGCAGCGGTTGGGATAGATAATGCCGGTGATGAAGTGCAGGGAATCCAGTTCCCGCAGCAGCCGACCGTCACGGCGGTCGCCCCGCCGTCTTTTCTGTGTTTCCATTGGTTTCTCCTGTTTTTTTATTCGCATTTTTACAAGCAAAAGTAATATCTCATATTAGATTATAAGATTCTCTTATTATAACAGATTCTTTGCGGCATTTCTACCCTTTTCTGTCAATTTTCTTCGTGAATTTGCCCAAAATGGCAGGAATCTACCGCAGCAGTCCGCTGGAGGCCATGGAAACATAGTCTCCATCGGCCACAATAATGTGGTCGATGAGCCGGATATCCAGCCGCTTCAGGGCGTCCCGGACCTGGACGGTGGCCTGAACATCCGCCCGGGAAGGCAGGGCCACGCCGCTGGGGTGGTTGTGGGCCAGGAACACGCCGCTGGCCCCGGACAGCAGGGCGTTTTCCACCGCCTGCCGCAGGCTCAGCACCGTCATGTCCGCCTGCCCCTGGGACAGCACCCGACAGGATAGGACCTTTCCCTTGCCGTCCACGCACAGCTGATACAGCTGCTCCGTCCGCTGCCCGTCCAGCAGCCGCAGGAAATAGGCCCCGGCCTGGTCCACGGAGGCCACGATCTTCTCCTCCCGGCCCGGCTGCCTGGCCCGGTCCCCCATGGCGCCTATCAGCCGCAGCAGCACCGCCGCGTTCTGCCCCACGCCCTCCACCTGCTCCAGCTCCTGCTCCGGGGCGGTCAGCACCCGGTCCAGGGAGCCGAACTGCTCCAGCAGCCGGTGGGCGGTCTCGTTGGTGTCCCGGCGGGGGATGGCGTAAAACAGGGCCAGCTCCAGCAGCTCATGGTCGGCCATGCTCTGGGGTCCGTGGGATAAAAACTGCTGGCGCATGCGCTGGCGGTGCCCGTCGTGCAGACCCATTTTTTGTCCCCCCATTTCCCGGCTTTGTCCCGATAATATCTCGCATTGTATCACATTTTCCCGGATTTTACAAGTACGGCCCCGCCGCCCTTTACGGAGAGAAAAATTTGTGCTACAATAAAAAATACTATTACCAAAAGGAGCGTATCATCCCATGACCACCGCAGAATGCATCCGGCAGCGGGTCAGCTGCCGCCGTTTTCAGGAAACCCCCATCCCCCGGGAGGACATCCGCCGGGTGGTGGACCTGGCCCGGTTTTCCCCCAGCTGGAAGAACACCCAGCCCGTGCGATATATCGTCATTGATGACCCGGCGCTGAAGGAGCGGATGGCCCGGGAGTGCATCCCCGGCCAGGGCTTCAACACCAAGACCATCAACCGGGCCGCCGCCCTGGCGGTGATCGCCTATGTGCCGGGCCTGTCCGGCCAGGGGGACGCCCCGCTGACGGAGAGCCAGGCCGCCGGGTGGGAGATGTTCGACGCCGGGATCGCCGCCCAGACCTTCTGTCTGGCGGCCCGGGACCTGGGCATCGGCACCTGCATCCTGGGCATATTCGACGCCGACGCCGCCGGGCGTCTGCTGGAGCTGGAGGGCCTGCGCCCCGCCTGCCTCATCGCCATGGGCTATCCCGAGCAGTGGAAAAACGGCCCCGGCCGCAAGGAGACGGAGGAGCTGCTGTCCTTCCGATAAATCAATCATTCGATAAGGAGCGATAAAATGACGGACCACGAGCCATTTCAGCGCGAACCCCAGAATCCCCAGGACCCCCAGGTCGTGGTCTTTTCCCCGGAGCTTCTGAAGCTGGCGGACCGCCGCCGTCAGGCCCTGGAGGACTGCCGCCAGGCGGCGGAGGACGGCGACGCCAACGCCGTGGTGCAGATGGGCATGAACTGCCTGTACGGCATTGGCGGCGCGGCCAAGGACCCGGGAAAGGCCTTCCGGTGGTTTTCCCAGACGGCCCCGGACGACCCGGCGGGCCTTTACTGGCTGGGGGTGTGCTACGACAACGGCTTCGGCGTGGAGCGGGACGAGGACCGGGCCTGCCGCCTGTATCAGGAATCCGCCGCCGGGGACTACGCCCCGGCTCTGTGCAACCTGGGCGTGTGCTATGAAAGCGGCCAGGGGGTGGAAAAGAACCTGGAAAAGGCCGTGGAGCTGTACCGCCGGGCGGCGGAGGGGGGCTATCCCATGGGCCGGTGCAACCTGGGCGTGATGTATTTTTTCGGCCAGGGGGTGGAGAAGGACCTGAAAAAGGCCGCCTATTGCTTTGCCCAGGCGGCGGAGCAGCGGCTGCCCCGGGCCCAGTATCTGCTGGGGGTGTGCTGCGAGTTCGGCGACGGCGTGGAGCAGGACGTGTCCCGGGCTCTGGCCCTGTACCGGGAGGCCGCCGGGGCCGGATACCCCGACGCTCAGTGCGCCCTGGGGGTGCTGCATCACCAGGGCAAGGGGGTGGACCAGGACGACCGGGAGGCCGTCCGGCTGTTCCGCCAGGCGGCGGAGGGGGGCTATCCCCGGGCCTGGCACTTTCTGGGCCTGAGCTATGACCAGGGCACCGGGGTGGAGCAGAACGCCCAGGAGGCCTTCCGCTGCTTCCTGGCTGCCGCCCAGGGGGACTATACCGAGGCCCTCTGCCAGACGGGCATGTGCTATTACTTCGGCCACGGCGCCGAGAAGGACTATGACCGGGCGGCGGAATATTTCCGCCGGGGAGCGGAGCGCGAGCATCCCCGGGCCATGACCCGGCTGGGGGTGTGCTATGAAACCGGCCACGGCGTGGAGCAGGATGTGCAGCGGGCCGAGGACCTCTATCGCCGGGCCATGGCGCTGGGTGAGCTGGAGGGCCAGTACTGCCTGGCGGGGCTGCTGCGGCGGAGAAAGGACCCGGAGTCCCACCGGGAGGCCGCCCGCCTGCTGCAAAAGCCTGCCGCCGTGGGAATGCCCCGGGCCCAGTATCTGCTGGGGGTGTGCTACGAAACCGGCGACGGGGTGGAGAAAAAGCCCCGGTACGCCGCGTACATGTATCACCGGGCCGCCCTGCAGGGCCACCCGGAGGCCATGCTCCGGCTGGGCATCTGCTACGAGACCGGCGTGGGAACGGAGAAGGACCCCGCCATTGCTGCCAACCTGTACCGCCGGGCGGCGGAGCAGGGCAGCGACCTGGCCCGATGCCGCCTGGGGCGGCTGTATGAGCGGGGCCTGGGGGTGGAGCGGGACCTCCGCCGGGCGGAGGAGCTGTATGAGGCCGGGACAAGGGCCGGAGTGTCCGGGGCAAAGGAAGCCCTGGACCGGGTCCGGGCCGCGCTGGCCGCCCCGCCGGAGCCCCAGCCGGAGGACAAACCGGTGGACAAGAAAAGTCCCCTTCGCCGTCTGCTGGACCGGCTGAAGGGACCGAAATCAGAGGAATAACGGGAAAAGGGGCATCCCCCGGCGCATCGCGCCGGGGGATGCTGTTTTATGGGTTCCTGCGCTGGGTGCTGCGGCTGTCAGCGGGCCTTTTTCCGGGTGGTGAACACCGCGGCCATGCCCATGGACAGAACCGCTGCGGCGGTCCACGCCACAACGTTCATGTCATCGCCGGTGCGGGGGCTGCTGGGCTCGGGCACGGGCTCGGGGACGGGCTCATCCTGTCCGGCGTCCGACACCGTGAAGTCGGCGCCCAGGAGCTTGCTGTAGATGGCGTTGGTGGCCAGACGGTAATCGTCGGTCTGGTGGGCCTTGTTGGTGATGCTGGTGCAGAACACCGTCATGTCCAGTCCGCCGGACTGATAGTCGATGGCAACCACCTGGCCCTTCAGGCCGCCGTCGGGATCGTCGATGCCGTTCCACCAGCCGGCCTTATAGAAGTCGTCCTGGCTGCCGGCCCGCATGAGGACGGTGGCCTCCTGGGGGTAAGCGGAGATGATGGAGCCGCCCTTGGTATAAGTGGTGAAGTCTCCGGCGGCGGCGTAGCTGGCGGTGATGAGGCTGTCGCCGTATTCCACGTTGAACAGCGCCTCATAGTCGTTATAGACCTCCTCGGGGCCGTACATGCCCTCTTCAATGATCCACTGGATCTTGAAGTCGAAGCCGGGGATGGTGGCCTTGGCATACTCCAGGATGTTGACGCTGGCCCCCACAAAGGGCAGACCGTTGGCCACGGCGGCCTTCACGTCCTCCTCGGGCTCGTTGCTGGAGAACACCACGTTGGCCTGGGACACATCGGCCACGGTTTTGAAGTTCATCTGCCGGGTGAAGGCGAAGCGGTCGAAGCTGTCGTCGTCCACATAGACCTTGGGCTCGGTAATGACCCTGGCCTGGGGCACGTCGGCCACATGGGTGATCTCGATGACATACTGGTCGCTGATCTGGGCGGCGTCCTTGTGGTCGATGACGAAATCGCCCTTGCTGTAGTGGTCGCCGGCCTCGGTGATGAAGCCCACGGTGACGCCCTTGGCCAGCAGGTCGTTGACGGCGTTGACGGCGTCGAGGCCGTTGTTGCTGATGACGGTGGCTTTGGCGCCGTAGGTGGTGACCCAGGCGGTGCCGCGCTCCACCGTGTTGGCGTCGACGGTCTTACCTTCGAACACGCCGGGCTGGGTGATGGGGGTGCAGTCGAAGCCCCGCAGCTCCGGGAAGTTGGTGACGGACTCGCTGAACAGGCCCGTCCAGTTCTTCACGATCTTGCCCTTATAGAGCACGGCATTGGCGAAGCTGCGGCTGATCTGGTGCATGTCGATGACAAAGGCCCCGGCCTTGTAGGTCACGCCGTTTACCGTCACGTCCTGGGTGAGCTTCTCCACCTGCACGCCGTTGCGGATGAAATACTCCTGCATGAAATAGGCGTCGGCGATGTCCCGCTGGGAGGCGGCATCGGTGGGAATCACGTAATACTCGGGATAGAACTTGCCGTATTCGTCCTTTTCCCGGAAGTTCTCCTCCACCTGGTTGTCCTGGGTGACGAACCACTTCTCCGTCTCCGGGGACTCCTCGTTGTTCAGGGCCCGGCGGAAGAACTCCAGCTGGTTCAGATACAGGTCGTTCTTGTTCTCGGCCACATAGGCGGTGTGGCCGATGAGGCCGTATTTGCCCATGGTGACGGAGGCCTCGTTGTTTTCGCCGCACTCCACCGTGTAGCCGATGGTGCCGTGGAACAGGGCATAGGTGGGCGTGTAGTTGGTGGACATGTCGTCGGAGGGGTACTCATACCGGCCGGTGGCGGGGTCGTAGCCTGCCTCCATGGTGATGTCGTACCAGGGCTGGTTGTCCTCGGTGGCGCCGTTCTCCTTGGCATACTCGCTGGAGGAGTTATAGATGGAGTTCATGGAGGCCACGTCGCCGAAGGCCCGGGCGCCCTCCAGGGCGTAATTCATGAACAGGTCATACTCCAGATTGGGCTCGTGGGGCGGGGTGCAGGGCTCGATCTGCAGCTGGGTCCGGGCATAGTAGATGAAGCCGTGCAGCTCCATCAGGGTGACGGGCTTCCACTTGACCAGGTCGGCGGTGGCCACCTGGGACTCGATCTGGGTCTGATAGGTGCTGTCGCGGTTCAGGTCAAAGCCCTCCACGTTGCCCCGCTGATAGTGCTCCAGGGCATAGGGGTTCTCCGTGGGGCGGATGATGAAGAACACGTCGTTGAGCACGTCCTTCACGTTATAGGTGCAGGTCTCGTTGTCGCCGTTGAGATAGGGGATGGTCTCCTGGGTGGCCACGGCCTTCAGGAACTCGATCTGCTGGTCCACGGCGGGGCACTCATTGGGGTGGATGTTGGTGATGTACACGGGGACCTGATAGTCGCTGAGGCGGCCGGACTTCACGTCGGCGGCCACGGCCTCCGGATCGGTCTGGGCCCGCTTCAGCAGGGCCAGATAGTTATCCACCACGGCCTTGTCCCGGGCCACGATGACCTCCATCACGTCCTTGCCGTCGGTGGACAGACCCGTGGACTCATAGGAGATGTACAGGCCGTTGGTCTGGGTGCGGATGATCTCCTGAATCTTGCTGTCCAGCTCGCTGTAGGGGGTGTAGGAATCATACACCTCATAGCGCATGGTCTGGCTGGCGCTATGGCCGGTGGACTTGTCCGTCACCGTCAGGGCATATTCGCCGCGATAGCTGTACCAGGGACGCCAATAGGCGGCGTCGTCGCCGTCGAACAGATAGTCCACGCAGAGGGTGGCCGTCACATCGCCGTTATCGGCAATGGTCAGGTCCTTCACGGTGAACACCGGCTCGCCGTCGTCCCCCTCCCAGTTCAGCCACTGGCTGAAGGGCTGGTCGCCGAAGGACCACTCCAGGTTGGCCGCCTCGGGCTTATAGCCCAGGTTGAAGGACAGGGCCACCTCCCGCTGATCCGTCATGGACAGCCGCTTGGTGCTGACGCTGATGGTGGCCTGGGGCTCGCTGCCGGTTTCGGCGGCGCCCACGGTGACCGCCATGGGGATGAGCATCGCGATACACAGGATGGCCGCCAAAGCCTTGGTCAAAACTTTGCTCTTTCTCATGTTTCCTCCTCGATTTCTGGTTGATATTGCGGAGTATAGGGTCTATACTGGTTATTATAAGGCAATCTGCTGGAAAATCATGCAATCTGTAAGAATTATAATGAATTTCCTTGAAATCTTAAAATTCTTACCGTCCGGCGGTTCCGGCGGCGGCCTGTGGGATAATAAACCATCAAGACTTTTGGAGAAGATTGGACTATGGCGGGGAAAATACTGATTATCGACGACGACAGGGACATCACCCAGATCATCCGGATCCTGCTGGAGGGGGAGGGCTTCGAGACCTGCACCGCATACAGCGGCACCCAGGCCCTGGCCAGCCTGGACGAGACGGTGGAGCTGATCATTCTGGACATCATGATGGACGGCATGAACGGCTTCGAGGTCTGCCACAGAATCCGGGAGAGCAGCTATGTCCCGATCCTGTTTCTTTCGGCCATGTCCGGCGACTCGGAGAAGGTGGCGGCCCTGATGGCCGGAGGCGATGACTATCTGTGCAAGCCCTTTTCGGCGGCGGAGCTTACCGCCCGGGTCAGGTCCCTGCTGCGGCGGTACCGGGTCTATCAGGGGGCCGACCGGGCCGAGCCGGAGCGGGAGCGCCTGGTGCTGGGCATGGACAACAAGGTCACGGTGAACGGCCGGGCCATCCGGCTGTCCTATACGGAGTATGAAATCCTGCACCTGTTTCTCAAGCACCGGGGCCAGGTGCTGTCCATTCAGGATATCTATGAGGCCATCTGGACCGAGCCGTACAGCTATGCTGCCAACAACATCGTCATGGTGCACATCTTCAAGCTCCGGCACAAGATCGAGGCGGACTGCAAGCATCCCACCATTCTGAAAACCGCATGGGGAAAGGGGTACTACATTGACTAAGCTGTTTCACCGGCTCAGCACCCGGATCGTTCTGGAGATCCTGCTGGCCGTGGCCGTCAGTGCCGCCATATACGCCGGAGCCAACGCGGCGCTGACCCGCTTCTTCCAGCAGTATGCCACGGAGCCTGCGGTGTTCCGCCGCCTGTCGGACCGGCATTTTCAGGACCTGCAGCGCTTTGCCCAGGAGAATCACCTGGTCAGCACCGACGGCAAGCCCTTCACCCAGTGGAACGACCGGTATCACTACGTCTCCCTGATGGTCATCCGCCAGAACGAGGCCCTGTGCTACAACTCCTTCGTGTCCTATAACATGACCTATACCGAGGAGGACCAGGAGCACTTCTATTGGGGCTCCAAGGTCCTGCCCACCTATGAATATCGCCTCCGGCTGGCGGACGAAACCTGCAAGGTGTATTTCAGCGGCTATTTCGACCAGGCCTATACCTCCATGCGCAAGGGCATATGCGCCGGGCTGTTCCTGATCTCCTTTGTGGCGGGGTTCTATCTCCTGTTTCAGAAGCACATCCGGTACATCGAGGAGATGGAGCAGAACGTATCCTCCCTGTGCAGCAAGAACTTCAGCCGCCAGATCCCCATCCGGGGCAGCACGGAGCTGTCCACCCTGGCCGCCAACATCAACCACCTGGGGGACACCATCCAGCTGCTGCTGCTGACGGAGGACGCCAAGCTCAAGCAGAAGGAGCAGTTCGTCAAGTCCATTGCCCACGATATCCGCACCCCGCTGACGGTGGTCATTGGGTATCTGGAGCTGCTGTCCAAGGGCTATGCCGGCAGCCCTGAGAGCGCTGCGCTGTTCATCGACCGGGCCCTGGAAAAAACCAACCACATCCGCCGTCTGACCGACGACCTGTTCGCCTTCGAGGAGAACTGCCGGACCCTGCCTCTGGATACCTACAACGGCCAGGAACTGCTGGCCCAGGTGTCCTCCAGCATCAACAATTTCCTCACCAGCAACCGCTTCCGCCTGGACTACGCCGACCGGACCGGCGGGCCCTTCCGCATGCGGGCCAACATCACCCTGCTGATGCGCCTGATCGACAACATATGCGCCAACATCGTCAAGCACGGCTCCCCCGGCGAGCCCGTGGAGCTTACGGCGTCTGTGGAGGAGGGCTTCCTGGTGCTGCGGGAGAGCAACGCCGTCCTGCGCAAAACCGTCAAAACCGCCGCCGGTGACAGCGGCTATGGCCTGGTGATCTGCGAGGACGTCATGAGCGCCCTGGGGGGCAGCGTCTCCCACGGAACGGAGGACGGCCGCTTCTGCATCGTCCTGCGCTTTCCCATCCTGCCGGGCCGGGAATAGTCGACGCCGGAGAAAAAATTGCCCGTTCACCCTTGCCAACCGGGGAAAAGACTGCTGCGATATAGTCCTCGTCTTGTCAAAAAGCCGTTTTTGACAAGCTGAAAACCGGCGCCTGCATAGCAGGCGCCGGTTTTTGTTATGCGGTTATGCCCTTGCGGGGGGATTAATACATGCCGCCCATGCCGCCCATGTCGGGTGCGGGGGCTGCGGGAGCTGCGGGCTGGGGCTTATCGGCCACCAGGGACTCGGTGGTCAGCACCATGCCGGAGACGCTGGCGGCGTTCTCCAGAGCGGAACGGGTGACCTTGGCGGGATCCACGATGCCGCTGGCGATCATGTCGCAGTACTCCTCCTTGTAGGCGTCGAAGCCGTAGCCGTTCTTGCCGGAGGTGCGGACCTTCTCCAGGATCACGGAGCCGTCCAGGCCAGCGTTGGCAGCAATTTGGCGGATGGGCTCCTCCAGAGCCTTGGCCACAATCTGCACGCCGGTCTTTTCGTCGCCCTCGACGTCGGCCAGCAGGGCGGTGACGGCGGGGATGATGTTGACGAAGATGGTGCCGCCGCCGGCCACGATGCCTTCCTCAACGGCGGCCTTGGTGGCGTTCAGGGCATCCTCGATGCGCAGCTTCTTCTCCTTCATCTCGGTCTCAGTGGCAGCGCCCACCTTGATGACGGCCACGCCGCCGGCCATCTTGGCCAGCCGCTCCTGGAGCTTCTCGCGGTCATACTCGCTGGTGGTGTTGCCGATCTGGGCGCGGATCTGGGCCACGCGGTCGGCAATGGCCTGCTTGTCGCCCATGCCATCCACGATGATGGTGTTCTCCTTGGTGACCTTCACCTGGCGGGCACGGCCCAGCATATCCACGGTGGCATCCTTCAGGGTCAGACCCAGCTCCTCGCTGATGACCTGGCCGCCGGTGAGGATGGCGATATCCTGGAGCATCTCCTTGCGGCGGTCGCCGAAGCCGGGGGCCTTGACGCACACCACGTTCAGGGTGCCCCGCAGACGGTTGACGATCAGGGTGCTCAGAGCCTCGCCCTCCACGTCCTCGGCGATGATGAACAGCTTCTTACCGGCCTGGACCAGCTGCTCCAGCAGGGGCAGAATGTCGGAGATCACGGAGATCTTCTTGTCGGTGATGAGGATATACGCATCGTCGATGAGGGCCTCCATCTTGTCGGTGTCGGTGACCATGTAGGGGGTGATATAGCCCCGGTCGAACATCATGCCCTCCACCACCTCGGAGTAGGTCTCGGCGGTCTTGGACTCCTCAATGGTGATGACGCCGTCGGCGGAGACCTTCTCCATGGCCTCGGCGATGAGCTTGCCGATGAAGGCGTCGCCGGAGGAGACGGTGCCCACGCGGGCGATGTCGTCGGTGCCGTTGACCTTCTGGCTCTGCTCATGAATGGCGGCCACAGCAGCGTCCACGGCCTTGGCCATGCCCTTCTTCATAACGATGGGATTGGCGCCGGCGGCCAGGTTCTTCAGACCCTCGCGGATCATGGCCTGGGCCAGCAGGGTGGCGGTGGTGGTGCCGTCGCCAGCCACGTCGTTGGTCTTGGTGGACACCTCGCGCACCAGCTGCGCGCCCATGTTCTCAAACGGATCCTCCAGCTCGATCTCCTTGGCGATGGATACGCCGTCGTTGGTGATCAGCGGAGTGCCGAACTTCTTATCCAGCACCACGTTGCGGCCCTTGGGACCCAGGGTGATCTTTACGGTATCGGCCAGCTGATTGACGCCGGACTCCAGAGCTTTGCGGGCTTCCTCGCCACGCTTGATAATCTTAGCCATAATATTGCCTCCTAATTAAAACAGACAGCGAATTTTTTACTCAACGATAGCCAGGATGTCAGCCTGCTTGACGATGATATACTCCACGTCCTCCAGGGTGACCTTGGTGCCGGCATACTTGTCGGTGATGACCTTGTCGCCGGGCTTGACGGTCATGGTAACGGTCTTGCCGTCCACAACGCCGCCGGGGCCCACGGAGATCACTTCCGCCACAGAGGGCTTCTCCTTGGCAGAGCCGGTGAGGATAATGCCGCCCTTGGTGGTCTCCTCCGCCTCCGTCATCTTCAGCACAACGCGATCAGCAAGCGGTGTCAGTTTCATGGTTGGTTCCTCCTTATATCTTTACATAATAAACGAGTTCAGCGTTAGCACTCGACTTCATGGAGTGCTAACGCTGATTATCATACCACACTATTTGGATTTTGCAAGGGGGATTTTGGAAAAATTTCAAAAATTCACAAATTGGTCAAATATGGACAGGGGACCTTCCGGTCACAGCCGCCCCAGAGCGGCCAGGATCAGCCCCGCCAGCTCCAGAGCCCCCACCGCCGAAAGAAGGCTGATGGCGGCAAGGCCGGGCTTGGGAATGCGCAGCGGGGTCACATACAGCGCCGCCAGCAGCAGCATTCCCGCCGCCAGGATATACGGCCCGCCGGGCAGCAGCAGGCCCAGCAGGTAAAACAGTGGAAAGGCCAGGGCGCTGGCGGTGATGGGCAGACCCAGATAGCAGTTCCGCCCGCCGCCCTCCGTCTGCTGGCGCTCCTCCTCGGTGACGTTGAAGTACGCCAGCCGGATCAGCCCCGCCAGGGTGAACACGCACAGCGCCGCCCCATACCATACCGGAGTTGGGGCATCGCTCCACCGGCTCCAGGCGCAGTAGCCCGCCACCGACGGCAGCGCTCCGAAGCACAGCACGTCGTTGAGTGAGTCAATCTGGATGCCGAAGGACTGCTGCTGATGGCTGCGGTCCTTTTTGGTGCGGGCAATGCGGCCATCGAAGCAGTCCAGCAGTCCCGCCGCCAGCAGGCAGAACACAGCGGTCAGGTGCCGCCCCTCCACCGCCTGGAACATACCCGTCACCCCCAGGGCCGTGGCGGCGTAGGTGGCCAGCACCGTATAGTCATAAAAGCCGATCATAGGCACATCCTCATTTTCATATCTCATGCTTCACGCGTTCCGCCGCAGCTTTTCCAGCATGCGCACGAACTCCTCCGGCAGGGGGCAGGTCAGCTCCACCGGCTCCCCGGTGCGGGGGTGGATGAACCGCAGGCCCACCGCGTGGAGGCACTGGCCCGTCAGCCCGGCCACGGGCTTTTTGGCCCCGTACACCGTGTCCCCCAGGATGGGGTGGCCGATGTAGGCCAGATGGACCCGGATCTGGTGGGTGCGGCCGGTTTCCAGACGGCAGCGCAGATGGGTGACGCCGGGATACCGGGCGATGACCTCCCAATGGGTCACGGCCTCCCGCCCCCTCTGCCGCACCACCGCCATGCGCTTGCGGTCCACCGGATGGCGGCCGATGGGGGCGTCCACGGTGCCGCTGTCCTCCCGGAAATTCCCCACCGCCAGGCATTCATAGGTCCGGGCCAGGGTGTGGTCCGCTAGCTGGGCCGCCAGGGCCAGATGGGCGGCGTCGTTTTTGGCGGCGATAATGAGGCCGCTGGTGTCCCGGTCAATGCGGTGGACGATGCCGGGGCGCTTACGGCCCCCGATGCCGGACAGGCTCTCCCCGCAGTGATACAGCAGGGCGTTGACCAGGGTGCCGTCCGGATGCCCCGGAGCCGGGTGCACCACCATGCCCGTGGGCTTGTTCACCACGATGACGTCCCGGTCCTCATACACCACGTCCAGGGGGATGTTCTGGGGCCGGGCCTCCGGCTCCTCCGGCTCCGGCAGCGTCACCTCCAGCACCTGGCCCGGCTGGACCCGCAGGTTCTTCGCCGCCGGGCGGCCCCGATCCGTGACCCGCCCCTCCTCCAGGAGCCTTGCGGCGGCGGACCGGGTCAGGCCCTCCAGCCGCCGGGCCAGCAGGCTGTCCGCCCGCTGTCCCGCTTCTTCACTTGTCACCGTCAGGCGTATCGTTTCCATGCGGACGTTCCCTCTTGTCGTATTTGTCGTAGAAGAACAGGTAGTACACGGCCCCCAGAATCGCCCCCACCACCACGCAGCAGTCGGCGAAGTTGAACACCGGATAGGAAAACAGGGTCAGGTCGAACATATCCACCACATAGCCCCGGAAAAGCCGGTCGATGAGGTTTCCCACGCCTCCGGCCAGGATCATCACCCCGGCGATCACGCCCAGGGGATGGCGCACGATCCGCCGCACCAGCAGATATGCCACCGCCGCCATCAGCAGCACCGTCACCACCGCCAAGGCCGTGGTCTGGCCGGAGAAGCTGGACCAGGCCGCGCCGTAGTTATGCACCCGGGTCAGCCGCACGATCCCCGGCAGAAACGCCGCCGACTCCCCCAGAGCCAGGTGCTCCACCGTCCAGTATTTGATAAGCTGATCCGCCCCCAACAGGGCGGCGAATAACACAATGTACCACATGAGCGAAGTGTTCCTTCCTGTGAAAATACCTAATTTATAATTATATCGTATCTCCGTCCCTATTGCAACCGCAAAATGAGGTGTACCAAATTTTAACCGCTTTGTTACCAGATTGTAACCGTTATTCACCATTTTGAGATGATTTTGCCGGGAAACTCCTGTATACTACAAGTACAGTAAGGGAAAAACCAACATTCACCTCGGGAAAGGAGTCGCCATGAAGAAGACGGTATTGCTGCTGGCAGTGTGCTTGATGCTGGGGCTGTGTGCCTGCGGCCTGCGCGGGCAGAGCGTAGCGAGGAATACCGTCGAGCCTGTGCATTTCTCCGCCCCGGCGGTCCGACAGGACGCAGCCCCGGCGGAGGAGCCCCGGGTGACCCTGCCCCAGGGGGCCAGCCTGCTGACGGAGCAGGAGCTCCGCTGGTTCGGCGGCAGCTGCTTCAATGTGTTGCCGTCCCGGGGACCCAACCTGTTCCTGGCCGCCTCCTATGACCGGGCGGAGGATATGGATCTGGCGTCCCTGTTTGCCGCCGGAGCCGGAAGCCGGGAGCTGTCCGACCGGGAGCTGCGGCAGCTGGGTATGGACGGCTGCGCCCGCCTGACGGCGGCGGAGCTGGAGGACCTGCTGCTGCGCTGCACCGGGCTTGGCCTGGCGGATATGTCCGACAGCGCCTTCAATGGCCTGGTATACCTGGCGGATTTCGACGCGTACTATGCACCGGCCGGTGACGCGGGCTATGTCCGCTTCCAGTACGGCTGCCACAACCCCGACGGCACCGTGACCCTGCGCTATCCTGGTGGCAGCGTGACCCTGCGGCAGGACGCGGGCCGCTGGGTGACAGCTTCCAACATCCTGGACTGACGGGGCGGCGAGAGCACCCATCAGATACTCCCTTCTATTCTTTTCTTTCATCTCTTGCCAAAAGGCGGTCCCATTCCCCCGGGGCCGCCTTTTGGCACATTATAATATAGGTGTGTACGATTCGCAAGAAGTGATCAAAATTACAGACGCGAGAAGCATAACCCCACCTTCTGGCAGGGATAAAAAAGTTGAAAAATGCGGGAAAAAGGTGTTGACAAATGGGGAATGGGGTGGTATCCTAACAAAGCTGTCGGCGAGAGCCGCGGCGGGGACACGGAGAACCGAAAAAAATCAAGACTTCCCGAAAAAAGTTCTTGACAAAGCGAGTCCGATGTGGTATCCTAAATAAGTCGTCTGCAAAGACGGCGAACGACAAACGGTTTCAAAAGATGTGAAGAATGTCGAAAAAGTTCTTGACAAACGAAACTGCTTGTGGTAAAATACCAAATGTTCCGCGAGTGCGGAGCGTGTATCTTGTAAATTAAACAATGAACGAACAAAGCACCAGACGGGAGCGCATCGGAAGATGCGCGACTGAAAAGCTCGG
>QWCH01000752.1_pt1 | contig 55911 bp, 42 predicted proteins | sample 1972671 | NCBI WGS metagenome assembly QWCH01 (sample SAMN09866713, study PRJNA288562) | Human gut metagenome isolate term3_stool, whole genome shotgun sequencing... | isolation source: gut | host: Homo sapiens | place: USA: California
CAGGGGAGTAACGGATATTCCTTTCTTCCTTTACAGGCTTATGAAATTATGTGCATGAGGGGAGAGGGGTGCAACTGGGTTTTACGACTGACCCAAAATTTTTGATTATTATTAGATGCCTGTATAATCTTTGAGATGAAGTGATAAAATAAAAAATGCCCAACGTTTCTCAACGACGGGCACTCAATCTCAATAGGTATTAGTCATTTAAGGTAAAAAGATTGTATTCAGGATAACGATTGCAAAGGTATGACATTTTTTATATCTTCCAAATTTTTTTTCAACTTTTTTTCTATCATCCATATTTTTTCTATCTTTTTCAAGTTTATCCTTGACTTCGTATGTATTATTAAAGTGTAAATATAGAAATTAACAAGAAAAAATCCTTATCTTTGCATCAGAAACAAATATGAAGTATATGAACACGTTAGACAGAAACACGAACGAAGAGAAAAGAAGCTTAAGTTTTGTTGAGCAATTTGTTGAGGATGACATTGCAGAAGGAAAAAATAGCAGGCGAATACAAACTCGTTTTCCGCCTGAGCCAAACGGGTATTTACATATAGGTCACGCGAAAGCCATTTGTATGGACTTTGGGGTAGCAGAGACATACAATGGAGTTTGCAATCTACGCTTTGATGATACTAATCCAAGCAAGGAAAATAATGAATATGTTGAAAATATTCTTCACGATATTAGCTGGTTGGGCTTCAAGTGGGGCAACATATACTATGCGAGTGACTATTTTGAAAAATTATGGGACTTTGCCATCTGGATGATTAAAAAGGGATTGGCATACGTAGATGAGCAAGATTCTGAGACTATTGCCAAACAAAAAGGGACACCAACTGAAGGTGGTGTGCCTTCACCATATCGTGACAGGCCTGTGGAAGAGAGTTTGGAGCTCTTCAATAAGATGAATACTGCTGAAGCTGTGGAAGGAAGTATGGTTCTTCGAGCTAAACTCGATATGGCTAATCCTAACATGCACTTCCGTGATCCAATCATTTATCGCATAATCCATACTCCACATCACCGAACTGGAACAAAGTGGCATTGTTATCCAATGTACGATTTTGCCCATGGACAGAGTGATTACTTCGAAGGAGTCACACATTCAATCTGCACTTTGGAATTTGTGCCTCACCGTCCTCTTTATGATAAGCTCATAGATTTTCTCAAAGAATATGACAACACTGCAGACAATCTTAATGACAACCGTCCACGTCAGATCGAATTCAACCGATTGAATTTGACATATTCTGTGATGTCTAAACGTAAACTACATACACTTGTTGACGAGAAGTTTGTGAGTGGTTGGGATGATCCACGAATGCCAACTCTTTGCGGAATGCGCAGACGCGGCTACTCTCCTGAATCTATCCGGGCATTTATTAGTTCGATAGGCTATACTAAATTTGACGCACTCAATGATGTTGCTTTACTGGAAGCGGCAGTTCGCAACGATTTGAACAAGAGGGCCACACGAGTAAGCGCTGTCCTTGACCCTGTAAAGCTCATTATAACAAACTATCCTGAAGGACAGACAGAAGAAATGGAGGCAATTAATAATCCTGAAAATGAGAATGAAGGAACGCATGCCATCACTTTCTCAAAGAACTTATGGATTGAGAGAGCTGACTTTATGGAAGATGCTCCTAAGAAATTCTTCCGTATGTCACCGGGTAGAGAAGTTCGACTCAAAAACGCTTACATCATAATGTGTACAGGATGTACAAAGGACGCTGACGGAAATATCGTTGAGATACAGGCTGAGTACGACCCCAATAGCAAAAGTGGTATGGAGGGTGCCAATCGCAAAGTCAAGGGCACACTCCACTGGGTTAGTGCAGACCATTGTGTAAAAGCAAAAATTAGAGAATATGATCGTCTTTTCATGGTTGAGAATCCTTCTGCCGATGATCGGGATTTCCGCGAGCTACTTAATCCCAATAGCTTGAAGCTGCATGAGAACTGTTATGTAGAGACTTTCCTGACAGAAAAGCATCCGGGAGACTATCTACAATTCCAAAGAACTGGTTACTTTATGCTTGACCCAGACTCTACGGATGACCAACTTATCTTCAATAAGACGGTCGGACTAAAAGATACCTGGTCAAAGAGTATCAAAAAGTAACAAGAAGAAACGTAGGTTTGGACAACTATTATAAATCAGACAAGTTTAAGCGTATTCTTCATGAATATGAAGAACTCGGCAAATCAGGAATTGTCAGTTTTCTCAATTCTGAGGAACTGACAGACGTAGCCGAGTACTACCATTTAAAAGGAGATGTAGAAAAGGCTTATCAAGCCGCCAATTATGCACTTGATATTTTCCCCGGTTCCACATCTCCTCTTGCCTTTTTGTCAAGACTTGCACTTTTGGTAGAGAATGATCTCCAGAAAGCCGAAGAATTAGCAGACGAAATAGTTGAAAAGACAGATTTTGAGTTTGTATATCTGAAAGCTGAAATTCTAATAGTCAAAGGAAATTTCAAAGAGGCCAATCTATGTCTTAAAGAGCGTTTGGCTTTTATCGATGAATACGAAAAAGAAGATTTTATCCTAGATGCTGCTAACCTATTTGCAGATTATAATCAAGATGACTTTACAGAGCAATGGCTTTCCATTTCGCACAAAAAAGAAAGCAGCCAGTATAAAGAAGTGCAAGCTCGGCTGCTTACAAATCGTGGGCTATACAAGGATAGTGAGAGCATTTTGAATGATCTGCTAAATACCGACCCTTATTCAAATGTTTATTGGAATTATTTAGCTCAGAGTCAGTTTCAAAGTGGCAACTATCAAGAATCAATCACTTCAAGTGAGTATTCTTTAGCAATAAATCCAGATGATGAAGAAGCGTTGTTGAACAAAGCCAATGGATTGTTCAGTTTAGGAAATTATGAAGACGCTTTGGTTTTTTATCAGAAATACATTAAAGTTTGCAATCTAGGTGATTTACACATTATAAATGTAACAGTAGGCCATATCTACCTACTGTTAAATAACATAGATCAAGCATATATATTTTTTCATGAAGCTTTGAAACTATCAAAATCAAAAGCAGAAACTTATGTGCATATCGCTATGTCAGCGTTTGATAATGGTTACGTAAATTGTGCATTCCAACTGTTGAGTAAATATTTACCTAAGACAAGTAATGATTGGATTTACGGTTATGCTTGTTTGGCTCGTTGCAGCTTTGAGTTAGGCTACAACGAGGAATATTCTCAATATTTAAGAAATGCTATTGAGATAAATGAGAAAGAATGTATGGATTTGCTGGGCGACCTTTATCCAAAGGGCTTACAGCCAAAAGACTATCCTTATTTCCTACCAGACTATTCATTGATTAATACGGATATGAAAGATGGTCTTAATATTTTATAATATCTTTCCAAGGATATAGAAATTAATTATAAACAAAAAGTAAAAATATTTTATGGGTTTTATTTCCACTCTCCTATCACAGCTTAATTATGGTGCTATATTTTTATTGATGTTATTAGAAAGCACTGTTATTCCAGTTCCATCAGAGCTGGTAGTGGCACCAGCTGCTTATCATGCTGCAGGCGGGAATCTGAATATTTGGCTGGTAATCCTTTTCGCAACAACAGGTGCGGCCTGCGGAGCATCAATTAATTATTGGGCAGGTTGGTATTTGGGACGACCATTAATATATAAGTTTGCGAACAGCAAATTCGGGCATTTGTGTTTGCTTAATCAAGAGAAAGTCGAAAAGAGCGAAAAATATTTTTACAATCATGGTATTGTGGCTACATTAACAGGGCGGCTTATACCTGGAATAAGACATCTCATTTCAATTCCTGCGGGACTGGCAAAGATGAATTATTGGACGTTTTTGCTTTATACGACTATCGGAGCTGGCGTTTGGCATGCCATCCTTGCTCTTTTAGGGTACTATCTGCATTCTTTTGTTCCAGAGGAACAATTGAATAATAAAATTTTAGAGTATGGAGAGTATATCAAAATTACTATAATAGGATTAGTAATTTTAGCAATTCTTTATTTCTCCTTAAAATGGCTTATCAAACGCGACAAGAAAGTAAATATTGATATTACCGAATCTAATGTAGATAATAAGAGATAAAGACAAATATTATTAATAACCATCTAACTTTCAACTATTATGGCAGCTAACGATAGATACATAGAAGAAATTTCACACGAACAATTGTTGACAGACCAAGAGGAAAGAGAACTTGCTGCTAAAGCAAAAATAGGTGATGCCAGAGCTTTGGAGAAACTTACTAAAGCGAACCTTAAGTTTGTCGTATATCTTGCTAATCAATACAGAAACAAAGGATTAAGTGAAGACGACTTAATTAGCGAAGGCAATATTGGTATGATGCATGCTGCACAAAAATTTGATGGTGACAAAGGAACTCGTTTCGTAAATTTCGCTGCCCCTTACATTCGTCATTCCATAGAGAAAGCCTTAAAGGAACAGACAATTGAATATAAAGTTACTAAGGCTGACAAAAGGAACTCTGGCCAGCCAGTACGCGCCTTGTCGCTTGATCAACCAGTGCCCGTAGGCAGTAACAACAACTTTACGCTACAAAACATACTGGAGAATGCTAATTCACCCCATGCTGATGAAAATCTAACCAAGCAGTTATTAAGTGGTGAAATTTCACAAGGAATTGGTCAACTCGATGCAAGAGAACGAAAAGTAATAAGTTTATATTTTGGACTAAAAGACAACGAACATTATACAATGGCTGAAATTGGTGAAATGATGGATATTAAAAGAGAAAGAGTTCGACAGATTAGAGATAAAGCAATTCGCAAACTAAAGAAGGTTTTGAAATAAAAGTTTCGTATTTATTACCAGCTTTTGAAACATAGGTTCCCCTTAAAAGGTAGTCATCTTAGGCAACCTCTCTCAAGGATAGGAAAGTTTTTCCTAAAAAGTAAGCGGATGGGCATAAATAAGCTCTTATGTTTTTCCGAAAAAGCTTAAGAGCTTTTGGGAGAAAAGTTAAGAACTTCGTTTAATATGGCATACAGGCAAACAGTCACTGACTCAAAAAACCGTCCATACGTTTGAAATTACGCTTCGTGCAGGATTATTATGTCTTTTTTGAGTTTTACCGGACAGCAATATAAATGTTTGCTTTTCTAAGTGATAAACTTCTTATGCTATGCAATCTTTTTATTTATTGAAATTCTCATTGTAAGCATAGAGATTTGGGATAGGATGATGTCATATATGTGGTTGATAATCAGCGCTGTAATAACCTATTAGTAAAAGCTAAGCTTTTACTAGATGATAGGTAAGCTTTCACTGTTCAATAGCTCATCTTCTGAATTGCAACAGCACATGATTATTTTAACGCCTAACGGCAAGTAGTTCAAATTTAAATTTTGTTTGATTGCCCTCAGACAAGATGCTGATGATCAAATCAATGCCGATGGAATCAATTTTATCAATATAGAATGTGCACTTTCAGTTCTATGAACCCGATTTGGATTTAAGAGTTAGTTGCGGAATTCATAATTGTAGTTTTACCAATTTACCTAATTATGGGTATTGTGGAAACAATGAAAACCTCTTAAATTTGCAACCGAATTTAAACACTAATTCTATTTATGAATATACTTTTAAGTCGAAGCAGAGTAAAATCTGCTACCAACTATAATGAAGTCCACTTTCCTGACAATGGATTGCGGATTTTTTTTATGAATATTTCTGACCATTATTCGTTTTTGCTTTCCTGGCTGATAATCTTTTTTTTGTCTGCCGTCTCAACTCCGAGTACTGCTCAAAAAGCAGTGGTTTATGGAACGATAACCGACGATACAAGCGGTGACCCTCTTACTGGAGTTAGTGTTTTTTTCTCAGAAAAGAAAAAAGTGATTAGTGATGCACATGGAAACTATGTGATACAGCTTCCAAAGCCACAAAATGTAAATCTTCACTTTAAATCTATTGGCTATCAGCCTATGGTCAAGCGAATTTCAGTGTGTGACAGTATAAGGGTTGATATTCGCTTGCAATCTGTCGATTATGAGTTGCAAGGTGTTACGGTAACAACTCGCAGCGAAATACGCAAATTGAAAGAGTCGGGGATGCCTGTTTCCGTCATCGGACAGCAGCAGTTGCAAGGAACGGCATCCAATATCAATGATGTTTTGGCAAGAACCGTAGGTGTAACCGTGCGCAATACGGGCGGAATAGGCAGCGCTTCGCGTATTTCTGTGCGAGGATTAGAAGGTAAGCGCATGGGGATGTTTATCGATGAGACTCCTTTGGGACAAATCGGAAACTTTGTTGCGCTGAATGATATTCCCACGAATATGATAGAGCGTATAGAGGTTTATAAGGGAATTGTACCGTATAAATTCGGTGGTTCGGCTTTGGGTGGTGCCGTTAATGTTGTGCTGAAGGAATATCCGCCCGTTTATTTTGATGCTTCTTACGAAATCAGTTCGTTCAACACGCACCAGATTTCCACGATATTCAAGTGCACCGACAGGAAATCGGGCCTACAGTTTGGTATCGGTGGATTCTATACCTATGCCGGAAACAATTACAAGATGCAACTTTCCAACCTCGACGACCGCATTGTAGAACGCGATCACGACCGTTTTAGAAAACTGACGGGTGGTTTTTCGGTGAAGGCTACCCGATGGTGGTTTGACAAAGTAAAGTTGGAGTTGGTACTGATGAAGACCAAGCAGGAGGTGCAAGGTATTGATATGAACGTGAAAGAAGCCTATAACGACTCCTATAGTTTTGTATCTGCAATCAATTTGAAGCGGAAAAATTTCTTCCTTGATGGATTGGATTTCGACTTTGACTTCGGATTTGTATATGGGAAATACGGTTTGCACGACCAAGCCATGTGTCGCTACGATTGGGACGGCAATCGCCTGCCACCAGTATCTTCGTATGGGGGAGAGCAGGGAAATCATCCCTCAGACGGAAACAATCGCTCCAAAGACCTTGTAGGGAAACTGAACTTGGCTTATACGATAGATTTGCATCATTCGGTGAATTTGAATATCTATGCTAACCGAACGGCATTGCATCCTGAAGACCTGTTGATGAACAAGGCATTGGGGTTCAATGCAAACTATCCTAGTACGATGAACAATGTTACTGTAGGATTATCCTATGACCTTTCGCTCTTCAATGGGAAGTTCCAGAATGCTTTTACATTGAAGGATTTTTCCTTTTCCTCGCATTCTCGGAGTATAGACCTGTTTGCAATAAACGAACCAGAACCAGTAAAAGTGGCAAAAAACTATTTCGGCTTCAGCAATGCCTTGCGGTATACGCTTACCAAAGAACTGATGGTTAAAGCTTCGTTCAACTCGGAAGTGCGCATACCTACTAATGAGGAACTCATTGGAAACGGCTATTCTATTCTTCCCTCTCCAGCTTTGAAGCCTGAACGTACAAGTGGCTTCAATCTCGGTACACTCTATCGAAAACTGAAAAGGCATGGAGGAATCGTTGAATGCGAAGTCGGATTGTTCTACAATCGTCTGGAAGACATGATACGTTTCACTCCCGATATGATACCAACGATGGCACGCTATCGCAATTTCGGGAGTGTGCGCACTATGGGTGTAGAGGTAGAAGCAAAAGTCGATGTATGTCCGATACTCTATCTTTATGCCAATACCACCTATCAGGACTTGCGCGATGTGCGCAGCAAAATACCTGGAACCGATGTCGATAATCCTACAAAGGAGATGCGTATTCCGAATGTTCCCTATCTTTTGGCAAATTTCGGAGCAGAGTTTCACAAGGAGAACCTATTTGGAGGAAGACAGCAAAACACCCGAATACTCTTTGATGCGTCTTATATTCATCAGTATTTTTATGATTTTGAGATGAGCAAATATCAGGAAAGGAAAATACCGACATCGCTGAATATGGATGCAGCTATTGAGCATAGTTTCTGCAATGACCAGTGGGTGCTGACTTTCAAGGTGAAGAATGTGGGCAATCGGCGCATCCTCTCCGAACTGAACCGACCGCTTCCGGGGCGTTCTGTAGCTTTCAAACTTAGATACTTATTCAAATAACCACGAACATTCCCTGAAAGAATGTTCCATAAAAACAATTAAATATGAAACTTAAAACATTTTTTTTCGCCATCGTTTTGAATTTGTTGGCTGCTTCTTGTGCAAAAGACGACCCATCACCCTCACCTAATCCTGTTCCCCCCACACCCGAAACAGCCTTCAAGGGCATTGTGTTTGCAACAGGTGTTACCAACCCAGAAGGCAATAGTGGAACTGTATATATGCAGTCGCTGGCCGATATGTTGCCTGGAACGTATGACAACAAACATGGTATGCCGACCGGTTTCGGTATCACGCCGATCGCATTGCCCAACGGAAACATCTATTCTTTCCCCGACTATATGGGTAATTCCAAAGCCGAAGTGGTGCGTTACAATATCAACGCAAGGGGGAATTGGGTAAAGAAAGGCGCACTTCCTGTTCCTGCGGGCGCACGAGCAGCCAATGTCGTGGAACTGAACGAGAGCAAAGCCTATCTTAGCATGCAAGGTATCGGCATGGTGAGGGTGTTCAATCCTACGACAATGACCAAAATAAAAGACATCGACCTTAACTCTCTAAAGCATGAGGGAACCAATGTCTCGCCTTCCACCATGATAATCAGGGACGGTAAACTCTATGTGGGACTGAACCAGATGAATGCACAATGGATGCCAAACGAGAAGAGCATAGAGTTGGCAATGATTGACACGAAGACGGATGAACTTCAGAAACATATCGTAAACAAGACACTGGGGTTGAGCTTTGCCACCCGTCCGGTGGATGCTAATTCCATTTTTATGGATGAAAATAAGGATATATACATCAATTGTATCGGTTCTTTTGGTTTTATTCCTGACTATCCTGGTGGTATAGCCCGAATCAAAAACGGAACTGATAAAATTGACCCAGACTATTGTATTCGCTTTGATAAGACCAAAATAGGCGGACTTAATGGGCTGAAAGGAGAATTTTTGTCCACCATTTTGTACGGTGGCAATGGCAAACTCTATGCCTATGCCAACGTCTATGCTATGGACCCGAATGCCATGACAAATCCTTATGTCTGTCTGTCCAATGTTCCTGTGGTCATTGATCTTGCCCGAAAGACTGTCGAGCGGATTGAAGGGATGGAGATATCCAACCCACAAGGCATTGCCATTGGCAAATACAAAGACCTTATTGTTTTTGGAAGTGCTAACAAGAAAGCCAACGGCTTCTATACCTATCGCCCTGAAACGAAGGAAGTGAAGGGGCCTGTCATGCAGGTAAAGGGCAATCCAAGTCTCTTCTACAGCTATGTCAGATAGATGATAACAGGTTGCAAGGGCATCTGGAGATGGATAATCTGACGTTTTTATCCGCAAAATAGGCTTCTTGCAGCCTTGTTTCTAAATGCTTGCTTACATTATTTACAAACGATTATGGAGAGAATAATATCAGAATTGGACGCTATTCCAGAGACTATGCTCATTCCGTTGTGGGCAAAAGCTACCGAAACAATGCGGAAAGATGCGTTGTTGGTGGATAGCAAAGCGGTCGAAATCATGCAAAAGATTGATTATGACTTCTCAAAATTCAGAAAGGCAAAGGTCTCACAAGTAGGATGTTGCATTCGGGCGAAGCTGATCGACAAAGAGGTTACGGCTTTCCTTAACGAACATCCCGATGCTGTCGTCATACAGTTGGGAGCAGGTATCGACGCACGTTACGAACGACTTGGCAGCCCGATGGTAACACATTGGTTTGACCTTGATTTGGAAGAAGCCATAAAGCTGCGAAAAAAGTATCTCAATGAAACTGAATGCAATACCTATATTGCGGCATCGCTCTTCGATGAAAGCTGGATAGAGCGTGTGAAAACCTATGAAAAACCTGTGCTTATCATCATTGAAGGTGTGCTGATGTACTTCGAACCTGAAAGGGTAGAGGCTTTTTTCAAGAACCTCTGCACCAAACTACAGAATGCAACTGTTCTCTTTGACATGCTTGCCTATACAGCTTTGAAACATTCCAAACAGCACGATGCACTCAAAAAGATGAAGAAGAACGCAGAGTTCAAATGGTCGTTGTTGCATACAAACGATATGGAAAGCTGGCATCCGGCTCTTAGAATGGAAAAGGAATACTATATGAGCGACTATGATGAAGGTAAATATCCCTTATTGCTGAGGCTGCTCTACAGGCTGCCTTACTTCTATATGCATTTTAATCAGCGTGTTGTGAAGTTACATATTGGTGAAAAGTTTGATCGACAATCCCAAAAATGAAAGAAATGAATGCAGAAGCAGAAAAATAATGTACGCGATTTGCTGTTGACCGTGGCACGAGACGAGTTTCTTAAAAATGGTGTAAAGAAAACGTCAATGCAGACACTTGCTCAGAAAAGTGGTGTAGCCGTAGGCAATATTTACAATTATTTCAAAAGCAAGGACGATTTGTTGAAGGCTATTCTTGCACCTATGTTGAAGGCTTATGAGGAATATCGTCGCACAGGACGGTCTACATTCTACAATACAACCGATGTTTTTGAGTACGAGGAATATTTCTACATGATGAAAAATTTGGTTGTTTCGTTTATTGTTCCCTATCGAAGTGAACTCAAACTAATGATAGTTGAGACTGCAGGTACATCATTGGAGCATTATTTCGACCGATTTATAGAGGCGCAGCTTCGTGATGGTGAACGATATTTAGCGACCATGAAGGGCAAATATCCTCATTTACAAGTCAATCTTTCAAAGCATTTTCTGCCTTTGTTGTGTCAGTTTTGGGCTTCTATACTAAAAGAATTAGTCGTAAACGAAAAGATGACATCGAATGAACAAGATGCTTTGCTGAGCGATTTTGTAAAGTTCGACTTGGGGGGATGGAAACTATTGATGGGAGTTTGAATCATGTGTAACAGTACTGTAATTGGATGCCTTTTGACAGGACCTTAGTTATTTCAAAATTGTTTGATACGGGGAAAGCCTTGGTAAGCAGATGCTTGACCGAGGCTTTTATAATTATACCAGAATACTGATAATACTGTTTGTAAAATCAACTATTTTCCTAACATTTCTCATTTGAAGGTTAATGCTTCGGCATTTGGATTTTTGCCTATTGAAATCGTTTCACCCTCTTTGAACTCACCAGAAAGAATTTTTTCGCTGATACCATCTTCAATATATGTCTGAATGGCACGTTTCAATGGTCGCGCACCAAATTGAACGTCATAACCTTTGGTAGCAACAAACTCTTTCGCCTTGTCACTTATTTGCATGTTATATCCAAGGTCTTTCATACGTTTGAAAAGTCCTCTCAATTCGATGTCGATAATCTTCTTGATAGCTTCTAAATCAAGTTGGTCGAAAGTGATAATCTCATCAAGACGGTTTAAAAATTCAGGAGCAAATTGTTTGCTAAGGCTCTTCTGAATAATGGACCTTGCACGTTCTTTGTCTTTCTCATCTCGTGAGAGTCCATTGAGATTGACGGCATTAAATCCAACTCCCTGTCCGAATTCCTTCAATTGGCGGGTACCGGCATTAGAAGTCATGATGATGATGGTGTTGCGGAAATCTACCAATCGTCCATTTCCGTCAGTCAATCTACCTTCGTCAAGCACCTGAAGCAACATGTTGAATACGTTGCCGTGAGCCTTTTCAATTTCATCAAGTAGAACAATTGAGTAGGGGTGCCTTCTGACTCTTTCTGTCAATTGTCCACCTTCATCGTAACCTACATATCCAGGAGGAGCACCGATAAGTCGTGATGTATTGAAACTTTCGGTATATTCGCTCATGTCAATTCTAATGAGAGCATCTGGAGATCCGAATATTATTTCTGCTAATTTCTTCGCTAAATAAGTTTTTCCTACTCCTGTAGGTCCGAGAAACATAAATGCTCCTATAGGGTGGTTGGGTGCTTTCAAACCAATTCGATTCCTCTGAATTGCCTTGACAGTTTTATCAATAGCAATGTCTTGGGCAATGACTTCTTTTTTCAAATCAGATGCCATGTTCTTCAGGCGACTCCCATCACCATCCTTAATACGTTTCACAGGCACACCAGTCATGACTGAAACAATGTCAGCAACATGGTCCTCTGTAATATCTATGCGGTCACTGGTTTCACCATTAAGCCATTTGTTCTGAGCCTCTTTTAGGTTTCGCTCTAGTTCTGTTTGTCGGTCTCTGAAACTTGCTGCAAGTTCGAAGTTCTGGTTTTTGACTGCTGCTTGCTTCTTTTCCTGTGTAGCCTCAATATCCTTTTGAATATTTATTATTTCCAGCGGAACTTCAGCATGTTGCAGATGCACCCGTGAACCGACTTCGTCTAATGCGTCAATAGCTTTATCGGGGAATGAACGGTCTGTAACGTATCTTTCGGTGAGCTTGACGCATGCGTTTATTGCATCATCAGTATAGTTTACATGATGGTGGTCCTCATAACGGTCCTTGATATTATGAAGAATCTGTAGTGTCTCTTCGGGTGTCGTGGGCTCAACAAGAACCTTTTGAAATCGTCTTTCTAAAGCTCCATCTTTCTCAATGGAGTTCCTATATTCATCAAGTGTCGTGGCACCAATGCACTGAATAGTTCCTCTTGCCAGTGCGGGCTTCAGGATGTTTGCCGCATCCATAGAACCTGGAGTTGATCCCGCGCCTATCAGCGTGTGAATTTCGTCTATGAATACTATTAAATCTGGGTTCTGCTCGATTTCTTTTATAAGTGCACGGATACGTTCTTCAAACTGACCACGATATTTCGTGCCAGCAACGATAGCTGTCATGTCCAGTGTCACCATGCGCTTGTTGAATAGAACTGGTGAGGTGAGATGTTTAACGATAAGCTGTGCCAACCCCTCCACTATTGCGCTTTTGCCAACCCCAGGCTCACCAATAAGAATAGGGTTGTTTTTCTTTCTTCGCCCCAATATCTCGCTGATACGTAAGATTTCCTTCTCTCTGCCTACAACTGGGTCAAGTTTTCCTTCTGTTGCTGCTAATGTAAGATCAGTTCCAAAATTATCTAATATTGGAGTTTTAGACTTTGTTTTTGGGGCCTGAGCTGTTCTTGCAGAATTCATATTGACGTTTGAGTTCAGTTCTGGGTCTTCCTCTTCTTCCTCTCCAGCCATGTCAATACCGTCTTGTGCTGGATTTGCTTTCTGCTGAAGGTGAGTTAGGGCCGTTTTATAGTCAAGGTCATTGTTTTCCAATACTTCTTTAGCACCATTATTAACATTATCACGCAGTATTGCTAACAAAAGATGTTGGGTGTCAACAGTTTGAGTATGTTGACTGCGAGCTTCCAAGACTGCTAATTTCAGAATATTATTGGCTTTTTCATTAAGAAGCATGTCAGTTGATATCAACATCTTACCATTATTCTCATTTTTTACTTTCTCTTCCAGTTGATTCTTGAGATTTTCAAGATTTAGATGTAGTCTTGAAAACATAATAGAGATAGGACCAGTCTTCTCTCTTATTATCGCAAGAAGTAAATGCTCAGGACCTACTGACATACTTGCCAGCCGCTCTGCTTCCTCTCTACTGAATGAGAGAACTTCTGATACTTTTGGGGAAAATTGATTTATCATTGTCTTATACACCTTTCTTTTAAAATCAAGGTTAAATACCTCGTTTAAACATATTTGCAAATGGTGTGCCCAAAAAAATAGGGATTGATGTGATCCCTACTTTATACTATAAAGAATCGTCCACAGGTTTATTAATCCTGATTCTCTGGGCTTTTCTCAAATGCTTCTTCTTACGAAGCCATTCAGCCTTTTTAGCTTCATATTCTTCGTAATGATTTTCTAAATAGTTATCTGCCATTGAATTTACTATAGACAATTGGCATCTTAATTTGGTTGGAAGCGTTATTGCCAATCAGTTTTACACTTCCCAATCCCATGTAATGCGAAATTTTTGTGATAATCTTTGTGTTATTACTGTTTGTTGAGGTTCCCAATTCCACCGGCACTATTACAACCCTGGACCAATTTCCACTCATCGTATTTGTTGTTATTTGCTTTGCATACAAGTTGACGATTCCAGCGATGTTATTAAATTGATAGCTGTTGGTTGACGGATTGTAGGACGCTAAGAATGATGTCTTGTTGTCTATAATATGTTTTTTAGCAAAGAATGAAGTGAGACTGTCAGACGGAAGCATGACGACATTTTGTGGAATATCCAACTTGTAGTCACCTGCTGAGGAGCTATTCATACATTTCAGTTCTATTTTTGCCGAATTGATACTGTCATGGGCATGGTTTGTTATTATTTTATTAATAGGCAAAGTGAGTTCTGTGAATAAGCCCGCAGGGGTCTTGAGGTAAGTATGTCCAGGTTCAGCTGCAAGTTGTTGAAGTTGCGAAGAATTTATGTTAAAGTTGGTCATCTGTAAAACCTCCTCTGTGCTCATCAAACTTGTGGTTACAGTCTTAATAGTATCTCCGTTGTTATATTTGTAGAACATGTTGATTTGCGCAGTGCTAATATTGGCGATTGAGCCAAGCCCATTTGTAATCTCGAAATAGAAACCAGGGCAAATATCATGTAAGAATTGATAGGTGTTTCTGAATGAATTAGTATTTTCAAAATACTTTCTCATCAGATAAGTGCCATAGTTATTATAGATAATTCTATTTTTATCCGTGTATCCAGCATTCATCTTAATGGTTATACACGGAGAGTAGGATTGGGAGGCGCGAATACTACTTGATGAAATTTGGTCTGATAATGTATATGTTTGACTCACCTTTATACCATCTTGACGGACATATCCGTTTGTCTTTGGGTTGAAATCTGTATAATAAATACTTCCTTCTTCTATTGGTTTTGCAAGTTCATGCGTTGTGAGTTTCATTTGTGCCAATGAATCTCCGTAAAAGGTTGAAAAGTACAGTTTTATTTCACATGAATCAGCAATGATCTGATTGTTGCCATCGCGACTCATGATTTTATCTTCGGCTGGCAATTCATAGGTTGAAAGTACGTGAAACTGTGACATGAGATTTGCAGTAACTCCCAAGCCCGATTCTTGATCTTTAATGCTTCCTAAATAGCCCTGAAAAGATCGGGAGATAATGTCTTGTGCTAATATGCTTTTTGAAGAGACATTAAAAGTGTCGGTAGTTACGACCAGTTTGTCAACATTATCAATAAGTGACCCTCCAATCATTTCAGTGGTATCGTCACATGAAGTTAGTGTCAATCCCATCAGGAGTGCACTAAGAGCTAAAAACTTCACTTTCATCCAAGTATGTTATTGTAAAACTCCGTATATTTTTCCTTTATTGCATCGTCAGAGGTTGGTTGCAGAAGAGTTGCTTTTTTCGATTCAACCGCATACTTCATAAGATCAGCATTCACGTTTTCGCTGGTCTGAACAATTCCATCTGAATAATCTATTGCGAGTTTACCAAGTTCAATAAAGTCAAATTTATCACCATATTTCTTGAGCATGCTGGCTTTGGCATTGCGGAACTCCAAGCATCGTTTGAAATTTGTGCCTAAGTCATCACGGGGTTGTTCTGAAAAGAGCGAAGTAATTACCTTTGAGTTTGTGAATTGCGGCTCATCGTGGTAGGCCGTCTTCACATAGAACGGAATTACGGCCGACATCCATCCCTGACAGTGTATGATATCAGGTGTCCATCGAAGTTTCTTTACTGTTTCCAACACTCCTCTTGCAAAAAATATTGCCCGTTCTCCGTTGTCTGGATAGTTATTTCCCAATTCATCTTTGGTCATTGCTGGGCGTTTCTGGAAATAGTCCTCATTGTCAATGAAGTAAACTTGAATGCGCGTCTGTGGAATGCTGGCAACCTTAATAATCAATGGGTGGTCGGTATCATCTATAATCAAGTTCATACCCGAAAGGCGAATTACTTCGTGAAGTTGACCACGACGTTCGTTTATAGTACCCCATTTCGGCATGAATGTACGAATCTCGAATCCAGCTTCTTGCATCCTGTTGGGCATATCACATCCAAAGAGCGACATCTCTGTTTCAGGGACGTAGGGGGCAATTTCTTGATTAATAAACAATACTTTTTTTTCCATTCTCAAATAGCTTTTACAATATGCAAAGTTAATAAAAAAAGTTGAGACTTCCCCCCTTTTACTTGAAAACATACTAAAAATCAAGATAATTCTCATATTTTTAGATTAATCTTAGAGTTTTAAATAAAATTGTTGTTACTTTGCACTCGAATTATATTCAAGGGAAATGAAAGTATTCGAAAAGATAGTTGATTTACAGAATGAGCTTTTTTATATTCGCAAAGAAAAGAAAAGGATAGGTTTGGTTCCCACGATGGGAGCGCTTCACGAAGGACATGCATCACTTGTTAGACGAAGTGTAAGTGAAAATGAAGTTACCGTTGTTTCAATTTTTCTCAATCCAACGCAGTTTAATGATAAGGGTGATTTAGACCGGTATCCAAGAACATTGAAAACTGATCTAAAACAGTTGGAAAATTGTGGTGCTGATTTTGTCTTCACTCCTTCTGTTGAAGAAATGTATCCCATTGTTGATGAACGACAGTTTGATTTCCCCCCACAGACAACGGTCATGGAGGGAGGGAAACGCCCCGGACATTTCAATGGTGTTTGTCAGGTAGTTAGTAGACTGTTCTATATTGTTCGTCCGAGCAAGGCTTATTTCGGCGAAAAAGATTGGCAGCAAATTGCAGTCATCAAGCGACTGGTTGATTATATCGGGATGGACATTCAAATCGTTGAATGCCCTATTGTACGCGACAAGAGTGGATTGGCTATGAGCTCGAGGAATTCTCTTCTGAAGGATAATGAAAGGGAAATAGCCTCAAATATTTATAGGATTTTGAAGGAGAGTGTTGAACTGACGGATAAACTGAGTGTTTCTGAAATTCATGATAAGGTAGTGAATGAAATTAATTCTATTGATGGATTGAAAGTTGAATATTTTGAAATTGTGGATGGAAATACACTCCTTCCTGTACATCAGTGGAATGACAGTCCTTATGTTGTTGGCTGTATCACCGTTTATTGCGGACAGACCCCTATTCGTTTGATTGATCACATAAAATATAAAGGCTAAATATGCAAATAGAAGTATTAAAGAGTAAGTTGCATAGAGTTCGCGTCACGGAAGCTAATCTTGATTATATTGGAAGTATTACCATTGATGAGGATTTGCTTGAAGCTGCAAACCTTATTCCAGGTGAGAAAGTCCAAATTGTCAATAACAATAATGGTGAGCGCTTTGAGACATATATTATCAAGGGTGAAAGAGGGTCTGGATGTATTTGCCTAAATGGTGCGGCTGCACGAAAGGTTCAGGTGGGAGATGTTGTGATAATCATCAGTTATGCTATGATGGACTTTGAAGAGGCTAAGATTTTTAAACCGAGTGTCGTTTTTCCTAACGAGACCAATCATATAGTCAAATGAAAATACCCCATTGATAATCAATAATATTTTTAAAAATTAAAAATGCCTCTCATTAAAGTAGTGAAAGGCATTTTATTTTGTCTATAACTCTTTTGCAAGAGCATTTTGAATCGGCTGTAATAAGCTACGTTTCGAAAGTTCAACTGACTGTTATTGCAGACATGAACCTTGGGTATTTATCCACCATTGGCCAATCCTCATGCAGTTGTTGAATGAATCCACCTGATTGTTTGGCAAATTGTTCAATGAACACTCTCGGTTAAAGGTTAGAGTTATTCAATGACAACCAAAGGTTCATCTTCAAGAACAGCTTGGCCAACCTTCACTGCGATAGCTGTGACCTTACCGTCTTTTTCAGCTTCGATGCTGTTTTGCATCTTCATGGCTTCCAAAACGACAACAGTGTCGCCAGCCTTGACTTCTTGCCCTAAAGATACTTCAACTGATGTGATTGTTCCTGGAAGTGGTGCTTTAATGGCATTTGAGACATTGATATTTGAAACGGTCTCAGAAGCATCATTACTTCCATCTGCCACGGGCTTACCCAACTCAACTTTCTTCTTCTCTGGCTCAGCTGCTTTTTCCATCTGAACTTTGAAATCTTCTCCGTTCACTTTGACTTCAGCCACGTTGTCTTCGCTGATAGCGCCAATTTCGACTTTGTACTCTTTGCCGTTGATTGTATATTTGAAATCTTTCATTGTCTTATGGTTTCTTTGTCATCATTTCAAACTTTGCACTCCACAATGTCTGCTTTGGTCTGATTGTGATAATGCCAGGCTCAGTATCGTGAACATTATTGCCCGCATACTCATAGAGAGCCAAGGCAATAGCTGCAAATTTGTTTTTGTCCATCACTATATTGTTTTTGAAAAGTATTACATTGGCATACAGCCGTGTTTCTTTGCAGGTAAATCCTGCTTCTTATTTGCCAACTGTGCCAGTCCTCTACAAATGCGGAAACGAGTATTGCGTGGTTCAATCACATCATCAATGTAACCGTATTGTGCGGCTTCATAAGGATTTGCGAACTTCTCTGTGTATTCTTCTTCCTTTTGAACGAGGAATTCTTTGACGTCGCCCCCTTCTTCTTTCACCTGCTTTGCTTCTTTACTGCAGAGAACGGCTACGGCTCCCGAAGCACCCATCACGGCAATTTCAGCACTTGGCCATGCAAAGTTGAGATCTGACCGCAATTGCTTACAACCCATGACGATGTGAGAGCCACCATAGCTCTTGCGAAGTGTTATCGTAATTTTTGGAACGGTTGCTTCGCCGTATGCGTAAAGCAGTTGTGCCCCATGAAGAATAACTGCGTTGTATTCCTGGCCAGTCCCTGGGAGGAATCCCGGAACGTCAACAAGCGATACGATTGGTATGTTGAAGGCATCGCAAAAGCGGACGAAGCGAGCGCCCTTTCTACTTGCATTGGCATCAAGTACACCCGCATAGGCTGCTGGCTGGTTTGCCACCACGCCCACACTCTGTCCGTTGAAACGGGCAAAACCAGTTATGATGTTTTTTGCGAACTTTGGTTGAACCTCAAAGAACTCACCATCGTCGGTGATTGCCCTTATAACCTTGTACATGTCGTAAGCCTGGTTCGGGTCGTCAGGAATAATTTCATTCAAGATGTCCTCCTTGCGGTCGATAGGGTCCGTAGATTCAATGCGTGGAGCTTCCTCTCGGTTGTTTGAGGGAATGTATGAAAGTAGAGTCTTGATAATCTCCATCGCTTCTTCTTCCGTTTTGGCTGTGAAGCCTGTCACACCACTCTTGGTAGAGTGGACGCTTGCGCCACCGAGATGCTCGGCATCAATATCTTCACCAGTCACGGTCTTGACAACCTTCGGACCGGTCAGGAACATATAGCTTGTTTCTTCCTTCATGATGATGAAGTCGGTAAGGGCGGGTGAGTAAACAGCACCACCAGCACAAGGACCAAGAATACTTGATATCTGTGGAATCACACCTGAAGCCAAGATGTTGCGCTCGAATATCTCTGCATAGCCAGCCAACGACGTGATACCTTCTTGAATACGTGCGCCGCCAGAGTCGTTCATACAGATTACCGGTGCTCCATTTGTCATGGCCATATCCATAACCTTGCAAATCTTCTGTGCCATTGTTTCAGATAGCGAGCCTCCATTAACTGTAAAGTCTTGAGCATAAACATAAACAAGGCGACCGTCTATGGTTGCTGATCCTGATACCACACCATCGCCGAAGTATTGTTTTTTCTCCATTCCGAAGTTATGACAACGATGGAGTTTGAACATGTCGTATTCTTCAAAGCTTCCTTTGTCAACCAACATTTCTATGCGCTCACGTGCCGTGTATTTACCACGAGCATGCTGCTTCTCAATAGCTTTTTCGCCACCACCAAGACGAGCTTGCTCTCTTTTTGCAACGAGCTCCTTAATTTTTTCAGTTTGCTTACTCATAAATATATTAAATATTTTGTTGTTCTAAACGATAATCCTAATTGACTGATATCAGGTGCAAAAATACGAAAAAAAGATGACACGAACAAGTAGCAACCTTTAAAAATGGTTGTTAACTTGTTATGTTCATTGAATTTTAGTAAACTTATTGTCAGTTAAATTGTTAATGGATAGCTTGACCATTTAATTAAGGATATTCTGTAAGATCCTAACTAATTGTTTGTCAGTGTGATATTTTTTTGTACCTTTACATTCTCCTGCACGACCATTAGGGGTAGAATCGGGGTGAAATTTAAAAAAAACTGTTGTGAAGATAAAAAAATCTGATAGTATTATATTTTCCTTTGGTTACCTATTGCCAAGCAATAGGTGACCTTTCACATTGCAATAGCTTACCTTTTACAAGGTGAACCTTCAATGTAAGATAATAATGTAGATTGTCTGATTATAATTTGTGTAAATTGCCTTGTGAACTTTAGTGGGAATTAGGTAACAGGATTTGTTTCAATTATAGAATACAATAAAGACCATACCGTACTTTTTGTTGAGTAGCGATATGGTCTTTTTTTAGTTAGTAATTGTGTCTGATAGAGTTTTTAAAAATCAGTCTGATAATACTCTAAAGTTCGCAGATATACCAATTTTAAACAGTCTATTAACCAAAGTCGTCGAACATAATTGCGTCCTTATCTACACCAAGACTATCGAGATAATCAGTCACAGTCTTAATAAGCATTGGAGGACCACAAAGATAATATTCGCAGTCTTCTGGCGATTCGTGATCTTTTAAATATGTGTCACGAATGCAATTTACTGCAAAGCCCGTATAATAGTTGACTCCAGCTTCATCAGCTTTTGGATCTTGGCGGTCGAGCGACAAATGGAAATGGAAGTTTGGATATTCCTTCTCTAATGCCCAGAAGTCCTCAAGGAAGAAGGCCTCTCCCAATGCGCGTGCGCCATAGAAGAAATGCATCTCTCGATCACGAGTATGCAAAGTCTTCAGCATGTGCATTATCTGACTGCGTAGAGGGGCCATACCAGCTCCACCACCTATCCATATCATTTCCTTACCCGAAGTGAAATTGGGATGGAAATCGCCATAAGGACCACTCATCATCACTTTATCGCCAGGTTTTAAACTGAAAATGTAAGAAGAACCGATACCTGTAGGCACATTTTGGAATCCTACTTGAGGACGTGGTAAAAATGGAGTGGAGGCGATTCTAACCGTAAGGGTTATGATATCACCCTCGGCAGGATAGTTGGCCATGGAGTAAGCTCTTACCGTATCTTCTGGGTTTTTGGCCTTTAATGAAAGAATATTGAAGGTTCGCCAAGGACCGATGTATTCTTCCCCAATGTCATTCTTGTCAAAGTCTGTATCATAATCGATACATTCGTACTTTGGAATTTTAATTTGGACATAAGAACCAGGCACAAAGTCCATATGTTCCCCTGGAGGAAGAGCCACTTTGAATTCTTTAATGAAGCTTGATACGTTTTTGTTGGAAATGACCTCACACTCCCATTCCTTAACTCCCATGATAGACTCATCTATCTTGAGTGATAAGTCACCCTTTACCTTAGCCTGACATCCTAAACGCCAACCCTCTTTAATTTCCTTACGGGAAAAATGGGGTCTTTCGGAATCAAGTATTTCTCCTCCGCCCTCAAGAATCCTGCATTTGCATTGTCCACAGCTGGCCTTACCTCCACATGCAGAAGGCAAGAACACACCATTCTCAGTCAATGTTGACATGATTGAGTTGCCTTGTTCTACAGAAATAACGGTATCGTCATTAATTGTGATATTTACCTTTCCGCTTGGACTAAGGAATTTTTTAGTCAAAAGCAAAGTGACAACCAATAAGAGAATGGTTATCAAGAAAACACATATACTATATAATATAAATTCTAATCCCATTTCTATTAGATTTTAATTCCTGAAAAACACATCATTGCTAATGCCATCAAGCCTACAGTTATGAAAGTTATTCCCAAACCTTGTAGTGGCTTCGGAACATCGGAATATTCTAATTTCTCACGAATAGCACCCAAAGAAACAATGGCCAACAACCATCCTATGCCAGAGCCAAGCCCATAGGCGATTGCATCCCATACGGATCCTATGTATTGTGAACTTGAAGGGTCTAACCCTATTCTTTGCTGCATAAATAGAGAGGCGCCCATAATTGCACAGTTAACAGCAATCAAAGGCAAGAATATACCCAAAGCCCCATAAAGGGATGGCGAATACTTCTCAACAGCCATTTCAACAATCTGCACTATCCCTGCAATAACCGCTATGAAAAGTATGAAACTCAAGTAGGAGAGATCAACACCTTCTACCAAGCAGTCGGGACCAAGAACCTTCGTTTGCAAGAGATAGTTGATAGGAACAGTTACCACCAAAACAAACGTAACGGCAATACCGAGTCCAAAAGACGTCTTTACATTCTTGGAAACAGCCAAATATGAGCACATTCCTAAGAAGAATGCGAAAATCATATTGTCCACAAAAATGGACCGGAAAAATAAACTTATTAAATGTTCCATAATTATTTCTTATCTTCTTTTACGAAATAGGCACGATGAATCCAAATAACACAACCGAGGAGTATTAAGGCCATAGCGGGCATCGACATTAAACCGTTGTCCATATAGCCGGCGTCATAAAAACCTTGGGGGATGATTTTGAATCCCAATAGTGAACCACGACCAAAAAATTCTCTGATTCCTCCTATAGTGACAAGAATCAATGCGTATCCCAAACCGTTCCCAATGCCATCGAGAAGACTTGGCCATGGCTTGTTAGTCATTGCAAATGCCTCTAAACGTCCCATAAGAATACAGTTTGTAATAATCAAACCTACATATACAGAAAGTTGAACGCTTACGTCATAGGCATAGGCTTTCAGAATTTGGCTTACAATTGTAACAAGTGCTGCTACAACCACAAGTTGTACAATAATACGAATTCGATTTGGAATGGTATTGCGTAGAATTGAAATGATAACATTGGAAAATGCTGTGATGATTGTCACAGCCAAACCCATAACGATTGAAGGCTTCAATTGTGCTGTTACGGCAAGCGCTGAGCAAATGCCCAGTACTTGTGCCATAATAGGATTATCCAAATTTAGAGGATTGATGAATACCTGTTTATTTTGTTTTGAGAATAAATCCATATTTTACTTATTGAAAATTGAATATTCAAGATTATTTCTGATTGAGGAATTTGAGATATGCTTTTAGTCCTCCTTTATCAGATTTGAACATATCTGTCACACCATTACTTGTCAATGTAGCACCTGTCAAAGCATCAACCTGACTTTCCTTGTCCTCAATTTTCTTAACTACAGACAAGATAATGTTTTGTTTAGAATCATCCATGAGTTTTTTACCCTTGAACATATCTTGCCATACTTTATTATCTTTGATTTCTGCACCAAGTCCGGCAGTTTCGCTTTCGTGATTGAAATAAACACCAAATACCGATGCCTTATCCTCATTAATCGCAATAAATCCGTTGATGGGTCCCCAAAGTCCATTTCCATAAACAGGGATGACATATTTGTCTTTTCCATCAACTTTGCAACGAAACAAAGCCAGTTTCCCATCTTTTGCATCTTTGCTGTTCAGTTTAAATGCTGCGTCAACACCTCCCCGTTTACCTTTGGTGATGATATTTCCATCTTTATCAATGATGTCATCTGAGATAATCAGTTCGTTCCACAATTTATGAGCTTGTTGATTTGTCATTTTTCGGTCTTGATTCAACGCAAAGAGTATTTGCTTTTGATGATCAAGTTGGACATTTATGTCTTGAGTTGGTTTTAAAGCCTGGAAAATAAATGCCAGCAAAAATGCAACTATGACAACGAGGATTATGGAATAGATAATTGTGTATGAATTACTATTTGTTTTCATTTCTTTACTCCTTATATTTTAGTCCTCTTGGCACGTTTACTTACATTAGATTGAACAACACAATGATCTATCAGAGGTGCAAACATGTTTCCCAATAAGATTGCAAGCATCATACCTTCTGGATAGCCAGGATTCATAACACGAATTACGATTGCCATGGCACCTATAAGGAATCCATAAATCCATTTACCAGTCTCTGTTCTTGCTGATGTGACAGGGTCGGTGGCCATGAATACAGCACCAAAGCAGAATCCGCCAAGTACGAGGTGTTCGTACCATTGGATGCTCGACGAGCCAGTATTTTGAAATAAATATGCCATTAATGTTCCTCCTAAAAAGACGCTAAGCATTGTTTTCCAACTTGCGATGTTCGTCACAATCAATAATAGGGCACCAATTGCGATTGCTATGACGGATGTCTCACCGACTGAACCTGGAATTAGTCCTATAACCATGTCATTCAAGGAAACATTTACAGGGATTTCCTGTGCAATTTGCCCCAGTGGGGTAGCCATCGTGAAGCCATCAGGGAGGTTATAACCTAAGCCCACAATTGTTTCTTTCGAAAGCCAAATGGAATCTCCAGTCATTCTGCTGGGATAGGCAAAAAACAGGAAAGCACGTGCGGCCAAAGCAACATTAAATATGTTCATACCTGTTCCTCCAAATATTTCTTTGGTGAATATTACGGCGAATGCTACAGCTATAATCAACATCCATATCGGGGTGCTGATAGGAATAATCAGAGGAATGAGAATACCACTTACCAAATAACCTTCTTGAATTTCCTCACCTTTCCATTGCGCCCAAGCAAACTCAATGCCCAGACCAACAATATACGAAACCAAGATATTAGGAAGAAGTGCAAAAAAACCATAGAGGAACATTCCCATAAAAGTAGTATCTGCCAATCTTCCAGCTGCCAATGCATTTTGATATCCAATGTTGTACATACCGAATAACATTGCTGGAATCAATGAGATAACTACAATACTCATGATTCGTTTTGAATCAATAACGTCATGAATGGATGAACCACATTTTGATGTCTCATTAGGGACATACAGAAATGTGTCAAAACCATCATAAACGCTCTTGAAAGCATGAAGCTTGCCGCCTTTTTCAAAATTTGGTCGAAGCTTATCAAGATAATTTCTTAAATTCATACTTTATATTTATAATCTTTTAATTTGTTGAGATATTTATGAATTTTCCTTTCTTAGAGTATCCAAGCCTTCTCTTACTATCTTTTGCAAAGGTAATTTAGAGCTGTCAACGAATTCTGCTAATGCGAAATCTTCAGGGCTGACCTCGTAAATCCCCAATTCTTCTTGTCGGTCTATATTACCAGAGAGAATCGATTTTATCAGGTATTCTCCATAAATATCCATCGGTAATACTTTATCGTATTCACCACTCATAATCATGTGTCTTTCTCCACCCTTGATGCGAGCATCCAAATCATATTCTTTGTTTTTACCTAAAAGCCAACTAAAATATGAATGTGAGGCCGAAAAATTATTTAGGCGTGGCATTATCCACCCAGCTAACTCGTTTATGTCATCTCCTTCGGGAATAACGGTTATTTCAGATGTATGTGCACCAAGTACAGAGTTCTCATCGCTCACAACACCCGTCAGTGGATTACCATTGATGATGCGTACATGGTCAGATTCCGATAAGTTGCCTTTTAGAATAGTTTTAATAGGCGTCCCGACAGTGGCATTGACGTACACAGGTTCTTTTACCTTGCTTCCAGCAATTGCAACAGTGCGTGTTAGGTTTACCTTGCCCGTATTTAATAAACGACCAAAGAAAATGACGGCTGTCGGCTCAACAGTCCAAACCACTTCTCCTTTATTTACTGGCGCCAAATGATTAACTTGCACACCAACATTGCCAGCAGGACATGGGCCATCAAAAACAGTTACCTCGACATCTTTTGCGTTCAACAAGGCATCTGTTTTTTGATTCGCACCAATTGAGAGATAAACTTTTGCTATTTTTGACAATGCAGAAAGACCTGTTTGGAAATCTTGTTCTTGCCCAATTAATTCATATTCAAAGTCTCCCTGCAAGGGCATATCACGTAGAGTAGAAATAAAAATTGCCTTTGGCTCTGTACTCGGATTTGTAGTTATGGCATAGGGGATTTGATTGATGTAACCAAAAAGGCCTGCTTCTAAAAGTGAATCTTTAACCTCTTGTGCATTTAGTTCAGAAACGTTTTTTATTCCAAAATCCAAATGCTCTTGATTGTTATCTGATTGGATGTTTATGCGTAAAATCTTTCTACGGTCGCCTCTAACAATAGCTTTTATTGTTCCACTTACAGGTGAGGCAAAACCAACTTCTGGATTTTTTTTATCCACAAATAGTGATTCTCCTACCTTAACATGACTTCCCTCCTTAATAACAACTTTTGGGGTCACACCAATAAAATCATCGGGAACCAATGAGTATTCCTCCGAAGAAATCAAAGGTAAAGTTCGCTTTTTCGCGCGTCCCTTAAGGTTAATATCCAACCCCTTGCGCAACTTTATGACTTTTACCATAATTTTTAATAATGGAAACTATTAGATATCTTTTGCTAAATAACTTTGCAAATGTAGTAAAATTTAAGGACTTTGAAAACTTTTTATATCAATAATTTTACAATAATGGGGATTTTTTGTAGTTTTGTATTCACTTTGAGAAAATTGAAATCGATAGTACGATGGACGATACGGCTAATCATTGGTTTTTATATAGCTATCATCGTGGTTTTGCATATTCCTGCAATGCAAAAATTTGCTGGTAATCAGATAAGTGATGTTCTGTCAAAGAAGCTTGGAACTGAAGTAAAAATTGGTCAGGTTGAAATTGGATTATTGAACCATTTGATCCTAAATGATATTACGATATATGATCAAAAGCAAAAAAAGATGTTGAAGGCATCTCGTATTGCTGCCAAGTTTGATATTATAGAATTATTACGAAATGGAAGAATTAGAATTTCCTCTGCTCAAATTTTCGGACTACATGCCAATTTGTACAAGAAAAACCGAAATGCTAATCCAAACTTCAAATTCGTTTTAGACTCACTAGCATCTAAAGATGAAAGATCAAAATCACCGTTAGATTTACAAATTCGGAGTCTGATAATCCGTAATAGTTCGGTCACTTATGATGAACTCGATGCCACAATAACTCGACGGAAGTTTAATCCCAAGCATTTAGATTTACGCAATATATCTGGTCATTTAAATCTTAATGAATTAACAGATAATCGTATAAGTTTTACTTCGGAAGGTTTGTCTTTTAAAGAAGTCTCTGGTTTGGAAGTTTTGAATCTTGCCTTTGAGGGTGTTGCAGATAAGAAACAGGCCAAACTGAGGGGCTTTAAACTTCAATTAGCTAATTCTCGGATTCTAATTCCAAGTATATATTTTCAGTTTAAGCATATTAATGATGAGTTGGATTTAAACTCTTTGAGAGCTAAGGTTAGCATAAAGGATTCGTATGTAACTCCTTTTGATGTTGCGAGCTTTATGCCCCAGCTATCCTCTTTTAAACAAAAGGTATTCATCGATGGTAAATTGGAAAGTATTGGTAGGAAAGTTAAGATAAATTCTCTTAATATATTGTCGGATAATAATGATGTGCGATTTGAAATCAGAGGGATTATCAATAATATTGAAACTTTTAATAATTTCAATTTATTCGCTAAAAGAGTATCTATAAAAACTGAAATTATAAAAAAACTATCATCACTTTTTCATATTGATATTCCCAAAGAACTCTATAATTTGGGCTCTATTCAATATTCGGGCATTGTAAAGAAAGTAAATTCTGAATATACGGTAAATGGGAAACTCAATACATCTGAAGGCAACGCTAAATTGAACTTGGCTTTAAAAGGAAAGACCTTTAAAGGTAAAGTTAAAACCTATTACTTCAATTTGGGAAATGTGTTTTCCAATTCGGGGGTAAAAGGCATCGTAGCCGATATTGGTATTTCGGGTACGACTGACTTTCAGAATATCTTCGCAAATGGGCTCATCCCTCAATTCGATTATGCAGGATATTCGTACAGAAATATAGCTGTGCGGGGAAATTATAGCAAAGACACCTTTAGAGGTCGGGCATCGCTGAATGATATTAACGGAAAACTGAATTTTAATGGGACAATCCAGAACTTCAGCTCTTTAATTGATAAAAAGGGGAAACTATTTATTGATGCGTTCATTGAAGCAGATAAACTTAATCTGAAAAGACTGAAATTGTCAGATGCAGTTGGGGATAAGGCATTTACTTTTACATCGCATATCAAAGGACGAGGGTCGTCATTAAACGATTTGATAGCGCAGCTTGATCTGAACAATTTTACAATGTTGGAGAATGGTAAAGTCTTAAAAATCAATTATCTCAAACTTAATACACAAAATAGTTTTCTAAATAAATTCGTTGATATAAACAGTGATTTTGGTGACTTACATTTGTCAGGGCGTTATGACTATAAAACCATTCAAAACAGTATTGTCAATATATTGACATACTATTTACCTGGCCTCTTCAATCATAAGTCTTTCTCAAGAAACGGAAATAATGATTTTGTTGCACGTCTCAATATAACAAATCCGGAGATATTGAATCAGCTTTTCAAATTAAACTTAAATTTAGGGCAACATCTAAATATAGACGGTTATGTCAACGAACGTTCGAAGCAAATATCCTTGAACTTGGATGCTCCTGACATTATTTACCATAGTCATCATGTTGAGAATCTATTGTTTTCACTTTCTACTTCATCTAATCATCTTTTGGCACAAGTCTCTGGCGATAGGATAGATGATTCTGGACGAAAAATTTCCATTACGAGCAATGGAGTTGTTGGTAGTGGAAAGATAAGCACGAACTCTTCTTTTAATATTGAGGGCAACCATCCGTTAACAGGTGAAATTGATTGTAATGCAATTTTACATCGTGTAAATGGTAAATTGACCTCCTTCATTCATTTTAATCCATCTGAAATTCAGATTGATACTATTGGACTTAACGTTCAGTCTTCTGATATGGTTTATTCTGATAATAGTTTGGATATTAAGCATTTTGAAATCTCAAATAAAGATCAACACATTATTGTGAATGGCTTAACATCCGGTAGCTCAAAGGATTCGCTTACTGTCCAATTAAAAGATATTGATGTCCCTTATATTATGGATATTGTCAACTTTCATAGTGTTAAATTTGATGGTTTAGCATCAGGGAAAGTTATTATTAAGTCCTTTTTTAGCACTCCACAGGCAACGGCTCAATTAAACGTCAAAGACTTCCACTTTGAAAATGGATTAATGGGAACACTTTATTTGAATTCATCCTACAACGATAGAGAAGGTAGAATACACATTGATGCTTTTGCTGATCCGGGAGATAATTCTCGAACCGATATTAAAGGATATGTTGATATTAAAAAGGGCTACATTAATCTCCCAATATATGCATCAAACACACATCTTTATTTCTTGAAAGAATTTTGTTCTTCATTTATGGACGACATCAACCTTACAGCCAATGGATGGTGCAAAGTGGTAGGGCCATTGTCTGACATTAACTTAGAAGGTGATATGTATGCCTCTGGAAATGTTTATATTACGCCGTTAGGTACAAGATATACCTTAAACAATAGCCGGGTGAGAATAATCCCTAACGAAATAATATTTGAAAGGGATACAATCTATGATGCAGAAAAAAATATAGGAATTGTTACGGGCGGTTTACATCACCACTCTTTGAGAAAACTGACTTATGATATTAATATAGAGGCAAACAATCTATTGGTCTATAATTTCCCTAAAAACACGGGTGGTGATGCTTTTTGGGGAGTGGTGTATGGAACAGGAAAATGCTTAATTGTTGGGAGGGACGACGAAGTCACGATGAATATTGATATGTACGCGAACAAAAACTCCTTCATCACGTATAATGCCACTGACAATTCTGTTGGTGAGAATTCTTTTATCCAGTGGAGAGATCTGACTCCTGATACTCTTTCTGAGTTGAGGCCAGATAGTATTATAAATTATAATGCGAGGGGGGGGGAGAACCAAAATAAGAAAGACAATTGGGATATTGCAAATGATTTTCGCATTAATTTTCTAATCAATGCAACACCAGACTTCACTCTTGGGGTTTTGATGGATGAAAGTACGGGAGACAACATAACCTTAAATGGAACGGGAGGCTTACGGGCTACCTATTATAATAAAGGTGCGTTCCAGCTTTTTGGCAATTATAATGTCGATTATGGATTGTATAACCTAACCATACAAAATATAATCAAGAGACAATTTGTTTTCCAACCAAGTTCATCTATTTCGTTTGGTGGAGATCCGTTTGATGCAACTCTCAGCCTTAAAGGTATATACGCTTTGAATTCTGTTCCATTAAGCGATTTGAGAATGGGAAACTCCTTTACAACAAATAACACAAGGGTTGACTGCCTTCTCAATATTGATGGGACTCCAACGAATCCGTCCGTAACATTCGGCATAGATTTGCCAACTCTTTCGAGCGATGCCGAACAGATGGTTAGGTCAGTGTTAAATTCTGAACAAGGTCTTAACCAACAGGTATTATACCTGCTTGCCGTAGGACGCTTCTATCCACAAATTTCAAACAATGCAACACAAGAAACCACATCTCAACCTGGCCAAGCGTCTTTGGCTATGCAGAGCATTCTTTCTGGAACTTTATCGCAACAAATAAATACTGTTCTTTCGAATGTTATTAAAAATAATAATTGGAATTTTGGAGCTAATATAGCCACTGGTAACGAAGGCTTTGCTAATGCTGAATATGAAGGAACACTTTCTGGGAAGTTACTCAATAATCGACTACTCATCAACGGCGAGTTTGGATATAGGGATAATGTAGCCACCAACACTTCTTCGTTCATTGGTGATTTTGATATCAAATATCTTCTTTTCCCAACTGGGAATCTATCCGTTAATTTCTACAACCGTTCCAATGAGCGCTACTTCACACGTAACTCGCTCACAACACAGGGGATAGGTCTCATCATGAAAAAAGATTTCACTACAATAAAGGATCTTTTTCATCTGAATAAGAAAAAAAGTAAAAAACAGAAGCAAAAGCGCTAATATTCAGAATTTTATTACTAACTTTGCGCCTTGTTAGGGCATTTTGCCCTTTTAGAGAATTATTAACATAAAGTCGAACTTTATTAATTAAATTATTTTTAAGCATTTATGGCAAATTTAGAAAACGTCAGCCCATTATCAGACTTTAATTGGGATGAGTTTGAGAACGGTTCAAAAGTAGAAGTAAGCAAAGATGAGCTTACAAAAGCTTATGACGAGACTCTTAACAAGATCCAGGAACACCAAGTTGTAGAAGGTACTGTTATTTCTTTTGATAAAAAGGAAGTAGTAGTGAACATCGGCTACAAAAGCGATGGTATCATTCCAGCTTCAGAATTTCGCTACAACCCTGAGCTAAAAGTTGGTGATAAGGTTGAAGTTTACGTAGAGAACCAAGAAGACAAAAACGGTCAGCTCGTACTTTCTCACAAGAAAGCTCGTCTTCAGAAGAGTTGGGAGAACATCAACAAGGCACTTGAGGAAGACGCTGTTATCCAAGGTTACATCAAGAGCCGTACAAAGGGCGGTATGATTGTCGATATATTTGGTATTGAGGCTTTCCTCCCTGGAAGCCAGATCGATGTTCATCCTATTCGTGACTACGATGTGTTTGTTGGTAAGACAATGGAATTTAAAGTTGTTAAAATCAATCAGGAGTTCCGTAATGTAGTTGTTTCACACAAGGCACTTATTGAAGCCGAGTTGGAAGCACAACGCAAAGAAATTATATCTCACCTTGAAAAGGGCCAGATCCTTGAAGGTGTTGTTAAGAATATCACTTCTTATGGTGTATTCGTTGACCTTGGTGGTGTTGATGGACTCATTCATATAACAGACCTTTCTTGGGGACGCATTAGCGATCCACATGAGGTGGTAGAACTCGATCAGAAGATTAACGTTGTTATCCTTGACTTCGATGAAGACAAGAAGCGTATCGCATTAGGCTTGAAGCAACTCTCCGCTCATCCTTGGGATGCTTTGGACGCAAATCTGAAGGTAGGTGACCACGTTAAGGGTAAGGTTGTTGTGATGGCTGATTATGGCGCATTTGTTGAGATTCAGCCAGGTGTTGAAGGCCTTATTCATGTTTCTGAAATGAGCTGGAGTCAGCATCTTCGTTCAGCGCAGGACTTCATGAAGGTTGGCGACGAAGTCGAGGCTGTAATTCTCACCCTTGATCGTGAAGAGCGTAAGATGTCATTAGGTATCAAGCAGCTGAAGGAAGACCCATGGGAAACAATTGAAGTTAAGTACCCAGTAGGTTCTAAGCATCAAGCTAAGGTTCGCAACTTTACTAATTTTGGTATTTTCGTTGAACTCGAAGAAGGTGTTGATGGACTTATTCATATCAGCGATTTGTCTTGGACTAAGAAAGTTAAGCACCCATCTGAATTCACCAGTCAGGGTGCCGACATTGATGTCGTAGTTCTTGAAATAGACAAGGAAAACCGTCGCTTGAGTCTCGGTCACAAGCAGCTTGAGGCAAATCCATGGGATGAATATGAGACGATTTACACTCCTGGTTCTATTCATGTTGGTAAGATAACAGAGGCAATGGACAAGGGCGCGGTGATTACCCTTAATGAAGGCGGTGAAGGTTTTGCAACACCGAAACATCTTGTAAAAGAGGATGGCTCACAGGCACAGCTTGGTGAAGAACTGCCATTCATGGTTATTGAATTTGTTAAAGACACTAAGAGAATTATCCTTTCTCACTCACGTACATTTGAGGATGTTAAGGAAGAACCTCGCCGTGGTCGTGGAGGCAATGCACGTAAGGCTGAACAGCAGCCACAAGTTTCCAACGTAGCAGCAGGTACCTCATTAGGTGATCTTGACGTTCTTGCCGATCTTAAAAAGAAGATGGAAGAAGGCAAATAAAACTTTTGCCGAATCTGATTAGTTGAGTGGATAGCATTGAAGTTGTTTTCCATTCTTCAGTATGACAAGCGTAGGATTAGTTCCTATATTATATGGAGCTCGGTATTTTGCCGAGCTCTTTTTGTTATAGATTGCGTTTTTGCATTTTAGTCCCAGTGATTCTTTTACACAGTGTTTCCTATTTTTATGGCGTTTGATGCAACCGCTGGTAGGACAGTATCGTCTTAGAAGGTGCAAGGGGTATTTCTAAAGTGTATTAAAAGGTGAGCTATTGTAAGGCGATAGATTACCTTTTGCAAAGCGAAAGGTAATCTATTAATGTAAAGCTATCATATTTGTACAGGTTAAACATCAATGTAATTGTATTCAAGTCTTAGTAGTACAATGAACAAATAATGTGTTTGATGCTTCTTATTGATGCTGTGCAGCTTTCAGAGCATTACTGCTCCTAACTGATATAAATGAAAATTCCATCCCCAATTGATGAGGATGGAACGTTTCGTAAGTGGAATTTTATCTAATAATAGGGTAGTGCCTTCTATTTTATCAAGCTGATGGAGCGTTTGATAAATTGCGCAAGGTCAGCACCTTTCAGCATGCCATTCTGAAGTAGTGCCAGGTCGATGAGCTGCTGAATCTTGTCATTACCTTTGGCATAGCCTGCGATAACTTGTTTTTTCTGATCTTTTTGTGCTTCAATGTCCTTTTCAGTTTTGCTTATGTCATCTTTTTCTTCTTGGCTAACTTCCTCAGCTTTTTTCTTAGATTGTTCCTGTCTAAGTACTGCAAGACGTGCCTCAAGTCCTTTTATTTCACTCAATATAGGCTTTAACTTTGTTGAAGTCTCACTTTCACCATCGTTAAGAATTTCTTCAACAATAGGGTGCTCTGAATTAACTACTAAAGTGTAGGAGTCTGGCATTTGCCCGTAGAATCCCATTCCTTGTTGAAAACGACTCATCTCCTTCATCCTACGCATATATTCGTTCTGCGTAACTACTACAGGCTGGTTTTCTGCCCCTAAGGATTCAACTTCAATATTGAACTCTGCTTTTTCAATTTTGGGAACTTGTGAATGGAAAGCTTCTGACAAAATGTCACGTTGAATATCATTCAGAGTCTGCTTTGGGGCATCTCCCTTTGCAATGAGTCTATCAATAATATTGGAATCTACTCGCACGAAGCGAGACTTTTCAAACTTTTGTTCTAACATGGAAATTTTCGGAACATCAAGTTGCCCATCAGCAATCATTACGCTATAACCCTTTTTTTCCGCATCATTAATGTAAGTGAATTGCTCTTCTTTGTCAGTTGCATAAAGATAGATGAGGTTACCGTCCTTGTCGGTCTGATTATCTTTGATAAGTGTCTTGTATTCGTCGAATGTAAATGATTTTCCATCAACATCAGTGATGAGTGAGAAGTCCTTTGCCCTGTCGTAAAAATCGCTCTCAGAGAGCATTCCGTAGTTTACGAATAGTTTCAAATCGTTCCATTTCTCTTCATATTCTTTTCGATTATCCTTGAAAATAGAATTGAGACGATCGGCCACTTTCTTAGTGATGTACGATGAGATTTTTTTTACATTAGCATCACTCTGCAGATAGCTTCGGCTTACGTTCAGAGGAATGTCGGGTGAGTCGATGACACCGTGGAGTAGGGTAAGAAACTCTGGTACAATGCCTTCTACTTGATCAGTGACAAAAACTTGATTGCAGTAGAGTTGTATCTTATTGCGCTGAAGTTCGATATTGTTCTTTATGCGTGGGAAATATAGGATGCCGGTGAGATTAAATGGATAATCCACATTGAGATGAATCCAAAATAATGGTTCGTCGTTCATGGGAAATAGTGCACGATAGAACTTCTTGTAGTCCTCATCCTCGATGCCTGACGGAGTTTTTGTCCACAATGGCTCAATGTTGTTGATAATGTTATCCTCTTCTGTATCAACCATTTTCCCGTCTTTCCACTCCTGTTTCTTGCCGAAGATGATAGGCACGGTCATAAACTTGCAATACTTGTTGAGCAATTCCTCAATTTTGTTTTTCTGAAGGAACTCTTTACAATCATCGTCTATGTGCAAAATGATGTCTGTACCCCTGTCTGATTTCTCAGCTTCTTTAATAGAGAATTCTGGACTGCCATCACAACTCCATTTAACGGCTTTTGCATCCTCCTTGTAACTTTTTGTTAAAATTTCGACTTTCTTTGATACCATGAATGCAGAGTAGAAGCCAAGCCCAAAGTGACCAATTATAGGCTCCGCCTTTTCTTTGTACTTGTCAAGAAAATCCGTAACGCCAGAAAAGGCAATTTGATTGATGTATTTGTCGATTTCTTCGGCATTCATACCGATTCCATTATCACTTATGGTCAAGGTACCAGCCTTTTCATCGAGAGAAACGCTGACCCTCGCATTTTTCGGATCACCTTTGAAATCGCCAGTGATGGCCAATGTTTTCAATTTTTGTGTTGCATCTACAGCATTTGATACCATTTCACGAAGAAAAATCTCGTGATCGGAATAAAGAAATTTCTTGATGACGGGGAATATGTTCTCCGTAGTTACTCCAATTTTTCCTTTTTGCATAGTTAGTAATGTATTAAAATATTATTTTCTGCTGTTTAGAATTTTACAAAATTTATGCCAACTTTCTTCGTTTGTATTATAGGTGTGTATTCTTACCTTAATTTCAAATTTAGAACGCAGAGATGGTACATAATAATTGACTGAGAGTCTCATTTCAATTCCATCTTATTTGAAACTAAAAAATACCCATTCCCAGATAAGAGGGAAATGGGTATCAATAAATATTTGAAACAAAAGATTACTTGATATTCTTTAGAACAGCTAGGAGATGATCCCAGACCATTTGAGCAGTTGGTATTAGAAGTCGCTCCTCTGGAGTATGTACAAAACGGAGAGTTGGGCCGATACTCATCATATCCACGTTTGGATATTTTTCAGAGATAAGTCCACACTCAAGACCTGCGTGTATGCCAAGGACTTCTGGTTCTTTATTGAATAATTTTTTATATTCTTCTACCGCAACCTTCACGAGTTTCGAGTTGGGATTCATCTTCCAACCAGGATATTGGTCGTGCTGATGAACTTCAGCGCCCGCTAGTTCGAAGCAAGCTTTTATAGTGTTTGCCATGTTTGTAAGCGCACTGGCAACATTTGATCTTTGTGATGCTACAACTGTTATACGGTCTTTTTCGGTACGAATAACCGCGACGTTGCTTGACGTCTCAACCATATAGGCCAGCGCCTCGTCCTGACAGTTGGTAAGAGGACCGTTATCTACAGCTTGGATGGCCATAACTAATTTTCTTGCCACTTCCTTTTCAATAACAGGACGAGTATCTGTGCTTTCCAGTCCCCATACCGAAGATGGGTCGGATACATGATATTCTTCTTCAACACCCTTTGTATAAATATTCCAATCTGCCTTGACAGTTTCTTTCTCTGCCATTGGAACTGCAAATATAACCTTGCCATCGCGTGGTATTGCATTATCCATCTTCCCTGAATTCCATTCTGCAATGCGTAAGTCCAACTTGTTTTGTTCCATATAAAGGAAGCGTCCAAGCACCTTTATGGCATTTGCACGTTTTTTGTTGATATCGTCACCAGAGTGCCCTCCGATGAAGCCTTTGACACTGGCCTCCATAAAGAAGTAACCTTTTGGAGCTTCCTCAGGCTTATAACGGAATATGTTGTCAGTAGTAATACCACCTGCACAGCTCACAAATATTTGACCTTCATCTTCAGAATCTAAATTAATAAGGTATTTACCTGTCATCCAATTGGGTTCAAGACCAAAGGCACCAGTAAGACCTGTCTCTTCATCAACAGTAAACAAGCATTCAATTTTTCCATGTTCAATATCATCTGATGCAAGTAACGCCAATTCATAGGCCACTCCAATACCATCATCAGCGCCCAGAGTAGTACCTTTTGCTGTCAGCCATTCACCATCTATATAGGTCTGAATTGGATCTTTGTGAAAATCGAAATCAACATCAACGAGCTTATCACAGACCATATCAATGTGGCTTTGAAGAATAACAGTCGAAGCATCCTCCATGCCTTTTGTCGCAGGCTTTGTTATAAGTACATTTCCAGTCTTGTCAACTTTTGTATCTAAATTGTGATTTTTGCCAAACTCTACTAGGTATTCGATCATTTTATCCTCGTGCTTCGATGGTCGGGGAATCGCATTAATTTTTGCGAATTGCTCGAAAACACGAGCAGGCTTTAATTCAATGTTTGTCATTTTTAATAGTATTTGTTTTGATATTTTATCGATTTGTGTTACCTTTGCGAAAAATATAAATGCAAAGATAAATAAAATGGTTGGAACTTTAATATGCAGTGTGTTAATAATTACTATAGCCATTGTTTTACTGAGCATAAGAATTATATTTAAGAAAGGTGGAACTTTCAAGTCCCAGCATATACATGACAATAAGTATCTTAGGGAAAAGGGAATCCACTGTGTTATTGACCAAGATAAAGAAGCACGTAAAACGAATCATGCTTTTTAGGTTTTGGTTGATATCAATCTTAAATCGTACGTGAAAATTAATTTAATAGAAATAATAATAATAACCTAGAATGAAAAAGATTTTTAGCGCATTGGTAATATCTGCTTTGGTTTTTGGAATGACTTCCTGCAATAATCAGCCACGGTCAAACGATACCAGTACTAAAGAAAATGCTGAACAAAAGACAAATGACTCTGCAGTTTCAGGAGGACAAAAAATTGCTTACGTGGAGATTGATTCTATTATGAGTCAATATACCTACTGGAAGGAAGTCACAAAAATCATGAAAGCAAAGGAAGCGAATATTCAGAAAACTTTGGCGGGCAAGCAACAAGCTATACAGAAAGCAGCTGCCAACTTCCAGCAGAATGTCCAATCCAATAAATATACTCAGGCTCAGGCAGAGCAAGTTCAGGCAAGCATTCAAAAACAGGCACAAGATGCTGATGCCTTGCAGCAACGCTTAGGAAATGAATACCAAAATGAAGTTGCAAAATACAACAAGGCTCTTTCTGACAGCGTGCATAATTTCCTGAATGATTATAATAAGGATAAGAAATATGCGATGGTTTTAGCGAAGAGTGGTGACAACATTCTTTATGCAGATGGTGCATATAATATTACCAACGACGTAATCAAAGGTTTGAATAAAGCATACAAAGGTATGAAGAAGTAATATTGGAAAGTCATAGTAGTGGAGCCAGTCATAAATCAATATGGCTGGCTTTATGGGCTTCTTCTGTTAAATGCATAAATCAATACTTCATTATTTTTAAGCTGTGTCAGCAGCAAAACTAAATATCTCATTTGCACTTTCTTTATTTTGGTAATTTCAGCTTTTTCCCTATTTACGTATCTATTATTAGTTGATTTTCAGATTTAGGGACAGCAATAGAAAATAAAAACACTTGCTTTCAACAGAGGGTAACGGTGGCAAAATATGAGCGGTCAAACACAAATCATGATTTCGGACACGACGAAGACTCACAGTACATCAAAAACAAAAAACACAAATTTTTTCTGCCACTGGGCAGGTATAAAACCTATCATAGGGTACTGTAGGTCAGATCATCGATTAGGGGGGCTCCTACAATAGTCTCTTCGGAGACTCCGTCAAATGCCATCCTTGCAGCGGCCTCATTCAACTTCAAAAGAGCTATGAGGCTTTTTTGTGTCTTATTGAAAAGGGGATATTATGATGTTGTGGAGGACGGGATTTAAATTCTCACCACCAATTTTCCCACATCTTCATATTAAAATGCTTTCTCAACCATTTTTAGGGTCGACTAACTAACCTTTAATTTGAGCTATTGAACAATCTAACACAAAAAACAGACTGCAAAATGAGGCATGCGCCTGTTTTTAATTTCAATCTTAGTGCTTTCTTCCGGTTTCCTAAAAAAAAGTTTATATTTTTGTTTAAGCGCTCGGAAAGACGTATCTTTGCAATTATAGCATTATTTAAATATTATTCTGACGTGAAAATTCTTTATATCTCTTTTTTGTTTTCATTCATCCCTCTGTTCTCAATGGCTCAACAGATAGAAACTGGCTCTATTAATTTGAAGGATGGTGGTAAGTATCAAGGCCAGATATTTAGAGGCAAACCGAATGGTAAGGGTAAAACGATTTATAGGAATGGTGATATTTACGAAGGAGAATTTGAGAAAGGCCGACGTCAAGGTGAAGGAACTTATACCTTTGCTGATGGTGAAAAATATGTTGGCCAGTGGTTCCAAGACCAGCAGCATGGTAAAGGCACATATACATTCAAGAATGGTAATAAATATAATGGGCTTTGGTACAAAGATTATCAGCAAGGCCATGGAAAGATGTATTATTATAACGGTGATGTATATGATGGTGATTGGATTCAAGATAAGAGAAACGGTTTAGGTAGATACACTTTTGCCAATGGAGCTTATTATGATGGACAGTGGAAAGATGATGTGAAATTTGGGCATGGACGTTTCTACTGGGGAGATGGTTCAACCTTTATTGGTGATTGGGTGAATAATGTGAAGGAAGGAAAAGGCATTTATCTCTATGCTGATGGTGACGAATATAATGGTGAGTGGAAAAACGACCTGCAAAACGGAAAGGGTATTTATAAGTTCAGTAACGGCGACCGTTATGAAGGGGATTATCTGGATGGAGAACGAACTGGCGAAGGGATAATTAAATACAAGAATGGAGATTATTATTCTGGCCATTTCCTAAAGGGCTTTAGGTCTGGTTTTGGCACAATGTCTTGGAGTAATGGAGATGTTTATACTGGAAATTGGGAAAAGGACTTACAGAGTGGCCAGGGAAAATTGGTTAAGAAAAATAAAGATGTCATAGAAGGGCAGTTCCGTAATGGGAAGGTTGATGGATTTGTCACAATTTATTTTTCTAATGGAAGTAAATTTAAAGGAGTGTTCCAAAATGGAAAAAAACATGGTGATGCTGTAGAAATAGATGCTGATGGCAAGCGTTTTGAAGGCTCGTACAAATATGATAAGCGCAACGGCAAGTTTACTGAACGAGATAAAGATGGCAAGATAATAGCAAGAGGATATTATGAAGATGGTATCCGATCTAACAATTAATCATAGATGTAACATTTAAGCAGTAATTCCCATGGCAACAAATAAAAAAAGTTCGAAAAGTGTATCAACAAAAAAGGTAAGAAAGAGTAAACAAGATACTAAGGATTTGGTTTTGGCTATTGTTGCAAAAGACTCTTATCTGAAACCTTTTAATGATGCGATTAAAGGCCGTCATGAACATGTTTTATGGAAGATAAGTCAACTTACCCAAAATGGAAGCCAAACCTTGTCTGACTTTGCAAATGGCTACCAGTATTTTGGGTTACACAGAACTGTATCAGGTTGGGTTTTCAGGGAGTGGGCTCCCAATGCAACAGAAATTTATTTGATTGGTGATTTTAATGGATGGAAGAAGTCAGAGGCTTACTGTTGCAAGCGGATAGGCGATAGTGGTAATTGGGAACTGACACTTTCTCCCGATCAGATGAAACATGGGGATTTGTATAAGATGTACGTGCATTGGCCAAATGGTGGTGGAGAGAGGATTCCTGCTTGGGCTCAAAGAGTCGTACAAGATAATGAAACCAAGGCCTTTTCTGCACAGGTGTGGAACCCCGAGACACCGTTTGTCTGGAAAAAGCAAACGTTTATCCCAGACAAATCACCATTATTGATATATGAATGCCACATTGGCATGTCGCAGGATGCAGAGAAAGTTGGTACTTATACGGAATTCAGGGAGAAGGTCCTCCCACGAATAGCTGCAGATGGATACAATGCCATTCAGATTATGGCAATTCAAGAGCATCCTTATTATGGGAGCTTTGGCTATCATGTCAGCTCTTTCTTTGCAGCAAGCTCAAGATTTGGCACACCAGAAGAACTGAAGTCATTGATAGACGAGGCACACAATCTTGGATTAGCAGTGATTATGGATATTGTTCACTCTCATGCTGTAAAGAACGAAGAGGAAGGCCTGGGTAACCTTGCTGGCGACCCCAATCAATATTTCTATCCTGGTGAGAGGCATGAGCATCCAGCTTGGGATTCGCTTTGTTTTGATTACGGGAAGGACAATGTCATCCACTTTTTGTTGTCGAACTGTAAATATTGGTTGAATGAGTATCATTTTGATGGATTTAGGTTCGACGGTGTTACCTCAATGATTTATTATAGTCACGGATTGGGTGAAGACTTTACAAGCTATGCTGATTATTTCAATGGGCATCAGGATGATAATGCGATTTGTTATCTTACTATTGCTAATTGTCTGATTCATGAAGTCAACAAAAATGCGATAACCATTGCCGAGGAAGTATCGGGAATGCCAGGCTTGGCTGCTCGATTTGATGAAGGTGGATATGGCTTTGACTATCGTATGGCCATGAATATACCAGACTTTTGGATAAAAACCATCAAAGAACTACCAGATGAAGATTGGAAGCCCTCCTCAATTTTCTGGGAGATAAAGAATCGCCGTTCTGACGAGAAGACGATTTCTTATTGTGAGTCGCACGACCAGGCTTTGGTGGGCGACAAGACAATTATTTTCCGTTTAGTAGATGCAGATATGTATTGGCATTTCAAAAAAGGAGATGAAAACGAAATGTCAAGACGAGGCATCGCCTTGCATAAGATGATTCGTTTGGCTACTGCTTCGACAATGAATGGTGGCTATCTGAATTTCATGGGCAATGAGTTTGGCCATCCTGAATGGATTGATTTTCCTCGAGAAGGCAATGGCTGGAGTCATAAATATGCACGTCGCCAATGGAATCTTGTTGACAACAAAGAGCTTTGTTATCATTATTTGGGCGATTTTGATAAGCAAATGTTGGTAGTTCTAAAGACAGAGAGAAACTTCAACAATACCGCAATTCAAGAGGTTTGGCATAACGATGGAGATCAAATATTGGCATATAGTCGTGGTGATTTACTTTTCGTATTCAATTTTTCTCCCAATCGTTCCTTTACAGATTATGGCTTCTTGGTAGAAGAGGGAGAATATGAGGTTGTACTGAATACCGATGATAAATCATTCGGCGGATATGGTTTTGCGGATGATAGTGTTCCGCATCTGACTAATTATGATGTCTTGTATGCCAAGCAACATAAAGGCTGGCTGAAATTATATATTCCGGCGCGGAGTGCAGTTGTTCTTCGTAAAAACAAATAAGCGGCGATGACAAAAGATAACAAATTAGTCAAGGTCATTTGTGCCATCCTGTTCTGCGTTTTCACATTCAGCTACCTGTTTTTCTATCAAGCTGATATTTTGCGAGTGACTCAGCATATAGCGTCTGGTGGACAGACCTTTTACGTTCCATGGTTGGGTGGTGTGCTGATCACCATTTTTTTACAGTTGCTTCCAGTGGGTCTAAACTCAATTCTTCATCTTAAGAAAAGAGGTGTTGCAATGACTTATTTCCCATCTGTTCTTATACTGATAGCAATAACTGATATTAGCCCAAATGTTGCTGAAAAAATAGAATTTCATTCATCCTTGTGGGTTCTTCTAACGCTCTTCGTTATTTATATTCCCATCATTCTTTATGTTAAAAAGTACGAGCCTTATGAACCTGAATTGCGTTCCAATGGCCCTGTTTCACAAGCGATGTGGATTAACCTCTGTTTTATGTTTATCATGTTTCTAATGGTGGGAACTATGGCGAATCATGACAGACGTTTTCATGAGAGAGCTCGTATTGAATCATTGGTGGTTGATGGGGATTATAAAGGTGCTCTGCAGTTGATCAAACAATTTGGCGAGACGGATTCTGTAACATCAATGCTCACAATCTACTCGGTAGCCCGTACAGGGCATTTAGGCGATGAGTTGTTTGAATACCCATTGGTTGGCGGTTCAACTGTTCTCAGACCAGGTAAGGTTCATTCGTTGTTGCTGCCTGATAGTTTGATAAACAATGCAACAAAGACGTCTGCAAATTATCAACTCATTGGCTTTCTGCTGGATAAAGATTTGCGCAGTTTCATGAGTCATTTGCCGCATTATTATCCTACTGATAGTTTGTTGCCAAGATATTATAAAGAAGCAAAACTCATATATTTAAGAGGGGTAAACAAACGAATGGCCCATAAGGGGACGTATTCGTATTATTTCTTAAATGCTATACCCTGATTTCTCATAGCCCAGCGACTATCATTTTGCTATAATTATCCCCGTTTTTAGAAGTTATTCCTACTATAGGTAATCCTAATTCAACAATGAACAATTCTTTTCCATTATGCATTGAATACAAGCATGGTATTAGCATAGCGACAAAAGGTTAGCTATGACACAGCCAAATCTTACCTTTCGGAAGGCAAAAGGTCATCTTTTGAAAATTAAAAGATAAAGCGTAAGCATCCAATATTTGCCACTTTTGTGTGCTACCTCCACTACCATAACCAAAAGGGCTGATACCTCGTGAGATGTGTTAACCCTAATTTATTTTATTTGAAAAAGTTTTACCGGACAGCAATAAAAACTAATAAAGTATTTGTTATTAGTTGTTCAAAATAAAAGGGACTCAGACGAATCTGAGTCCTGAAAAAGAATATACTGTTGATATCACTTAAAAATGATATCCAAGAGTCAAAAGTAACTGGCTCAGATTGTTTTCAACTTTGGAAACAGTCGGAGTGTTCGTGTAAGTTTTGTTTCCATCACGTACACTCATAGTTGAGAATGGGTAGAAATCACCCTTCTGCGAACTATACTGATATGCAAGGTCGATGTTGAATTTGCCAGCTTGGTAACCAGCACCAACAGTAAAACGGTTAATAGCATCCCAGTTTGTAAAGTCGGTTGCCGAAGCATAACTTGAACCGTAGGAAGCCAAACCTGAATTTTTCTGAGCATTAGATGAATACTTTGGACTTACATAGTTGTAGCCAGCACGTATGGCAAAGTTTTTTGCAGGCTTAAATTCAGCGCCAATTCTCAGAGTGCTAACACCCTTTAGTGATTTTTCCGTGTGATTATTCATTACCACATCAGCTGACGTTGACTCATAGACATCACCATAATAATAATCCACATAAGCCTCATCGTTGATTCTTGTGTTCATGCTACTAAAGTCCTGATAATCATAAGTCAGTCCCAATGCAATGTAATTGCCGATAGTATGTCCCATAGAGACACCAAACCTCCATGGAGTCCAAATCTTATAATCATAGGCATTTGAAACAGAACCCTTATTATAAATGCCTCCTTGCGTGGAGTTATTTGCAATCGTGGTGTAGTTCTCTGTGCGCAAATCGTACCATGTTGGCGACTTCACATAAGCACCGATACGGAATGGAGAATTTGTTATCGGACGAACGATGACACCGGCCGTTACATCAAATCCGCTACCAGTGATGTGACGTTCATCTGCCAGAGTAACTTGCCCCATGCTGTTAGAGAGCTGCTCAGTATATTCGCTATAACCTTTATAATGTACATCCTTCAAACCGAATGTGACACCAAGGAAAACTCTATCGCGTAGATTCCCACTAATATTGAAATCATAGTTAGCAATATAGCCCTTATTGGCACGGTCGAACTGATAACTATCAGCATCATAGGCATAGAATTTTCCATCGCTTGCATCAGGAATCATCGTATTCCAATAGAGATAATCTACATTGCTCCATGGAAGTGCTGTATGTGAGCTTCTGTCATCTATATATCCATAATAAGTCCCACTTTTATCCTGTCCGACAGAGAATCCTCCGTTAGCTTCATTCCCTATCATACCCTTAAGGTATGATTGTCCATTCTGTGAACTTCCGTTAAGCGAATTAGCTGCATTTAGGATATAGTTGAAGTTCTTACTCTTTTGATAGTTGAAACCGAAGTTAAGATATGAATTTCTACGGGTCCGCATAGAATAGACTCCACCTATCTGGTCAAAACTTGTATTGAGCTTGTTGCCATTCGCAAATTCATTCCCCTTACCTTGCAACAACAAACCACCTGATACGCTCAACATACTATGACGGTAGAGTCCTATACCAGCAGGATTACTGCTCATGGTAGAAAGATCGGCACCCAAAGCCTCAAGCGCGCCGCCCATACCTACATAGCGCGCAGTTCCATTGAGATCGGTATCGGCTATTCGTGCATTTTCATACGTCTCTTGTGCAAATGCAGGCATTGTCAATAAAGACGCTGCCAACAGATAATAATGTATCTTCATAATTTAATATCTATTTCATATAACTTGTTTATCTTCTGAAAGGGGGATTCCTATCGATGCCCGCCAAAACGCCCACCGCCTCCACTACGAGTGGCGCCTCCACCACGTGAGCCTCCAAAACTACCGCCTCCGTAAGACGAACGTGTTCCACTACCAAAACTACTATGGTTCGGAGTGTATGAGCGAGTATTGTTGAACCGGGTCGAATAGTTCCTTGAGCCTCCGAAATTACCATTGGTAACTCCACGTGATCCTCCGAACCGGCTTGAGCGAACTCTTGTGTTGTCATAAGATTGGAAATCACGATTGGTATTCCCGTTGCCACGATAACCAGCTACGTTCCTATTATTGAAAACACGACCATTTGCCCAATGATTTGCTGTTCCGGTATGTCCAAAGGCCCCTCCGTAGGAATAATTAGGTCTCCAGCTGTAACCGTAAGGATACCATCCTCCATAATAATAAGGTGAGCCCCAACCATAATAGCCATATCTCCAAGGATTGTACCATCCATAATATCCACCCCAGCCGTAACCGTAACCATATCCGAGCCAGGGGCCATAGAAGTCGGAGTACCACGGATCCCAATACCCCCATGCACTGTAGTAATAAGGACTTCCTATTCTCCATGGGCTATAATATCCCCAGAAGCCTTCAAATCGTCCCATTCTCCTACTATAAGCAAAATCATCTTCATCACTATTGTAATAGCGTTCTACTTGGTAAACGGTATCTGTCTCACCGTATTTTCCATTACCAATTTCAAATTGAATAATATCATTTCCCAAAGAGTCTTTTCCTATTTTCTGGTAAGAACTGCGGAACTTTCCACGGTGATTGTACTCCATGTCCGATTTATTGATACCGCTATAATATGTAGGGGCTCCATCATTTTTATCAATGACAACTTCCTGCATATTTTTATTCGTACCATCATTAGGAATAAAGTAGAGGTCATCTTGAGCCGTCGCACTCAAGGGAAGGATACTTAAAAGAAATGAAAAATGAATAAATAGTTTCATGTAAATATCTCCTCTTTTTATATTTTTATTTTGCATTTTATCGTAATCATATTACGTTAATGCAAATATACTATAAGTATGTTTGCAAATATACGGAATTTCCCTAAGAATAGGTAGGTTTTTCCCTATTTTTTGTAAATTTGCAACAAGTATTAAATAAAAGAAAATGAACTATCTTGAACTTAAATTTCATCTCTCCCCAGATTCCCAAATTGCACGTGAACTTTTAATAGCAATAGCTGGAGAAGCAGGTTGCGACTCATTCGTCGAGGAGAATGAATTTGTGACAGGCTATTGTATGAAAGAATCATATAATAAAGAGTTATTACTGCATGGGATTTCAAACTTTCCATTACCTGGCACTAAAATACTCTTCGATGTGTTAGATGTCCAAGATAAGAACTGGAACGAGGAATGGGAAAACAACGGATTCAAGCCTATTGTAATTGATGATAGATGTGTGGTTTGTAATTCTAACACTCCCAATCCGACATCACTCATCGACTCTGATTCGAGAGATAATCACCAGCCATTAATTGTCAGAATAAACCCTCGGCAAGCATTTGGATCGGGAGCTCATGAAACGACTCAAATGATTATAGGTGAGTTACTTGATATGGATTTGAAGAATAAAGACATACTGGACTGTGGGTGTGGAACAGGCATATTGGGGATAGTTGCATCCATGAGAGGGGCTGATAATGTTTATGGATATGATATAGATGAATGGAGTGTGAGAAATGCCATTGACAATGCCTTTCTCAATAATACGAAAATTAAGGTGAAACATGGTAACTGCCATATAATCAACCAACTCAATATGATGTTTGACGTAATTATGGCAAACATCAATCGTAATATTCTTTTGGAAGACATGCCCATTTTCAAAACTGCATTGAAAGATGACGGGATTTTAATTTTAAGTGGATTTTATGCCGATGACGTTCCGCTGCTTCTTGAAAAAGCAAAGACACTCAAACTTTGCCAGAATAGACTGATAGAGAATCATAAATGGTGCTGTCTGGTACTTCAACCGGAATAGGTTCAGGTATGAGTAATTGAGCCAAATCATAGAAACTACCATTGTAGATGTTTAAATCGACATAACCTTTCACGCCAGGCAATCGACCAGCATCAGTGTGCTGCCAGAATTTCCATGGGCCAGTATATTCCATTTTGTTAACGTAATAATGAGCAATCCAATATGGATAATCATCAAAACGAGAATCAGAAAGATATTGGTCTTTGAACTTATAATAAGTATATATGATTGGCTTCACATGATATTTATCCTCAACAATATGAAGCCAAGTAAGAATGTTTTGCTGAAACTCTTCATTTGACATGGATGCAGGTTTATTCTCCACATCAAGAACAGGAGGCAAGTCACCAGGAACAAGCGGTGCCATAGCAAGGAAAAAATAAGCTTGACGACGTGGTGAGGATTGATTACTCCAGAAATGATATACTCCACGAATAAAGCCAGCCTCCTTTGAGTTAAAGAAGTTCTCTCGAAACTTTTTGTCAAGATGACTATCACCTTCTGTCGCCTTGATGAATACAAATCTAATAGGTGATGTTTCTATCATGGCATTCCTAAGACGATTCCAGTTCACGGTTCCCTGATAATGGCTAATATCAATTCCATGGATCTCATAGCCGTCAGGATAATCGGGATCTCCATAAATTGCCCTCCATCTGAATGCAGAAGGCGAAACAAAAAAATGATAGAACAAGAAGGAGTACAATAATGTGATAGATATTCCTAAAGCCCACCATACCCAAGGATGCACATTGTGCAATCGTTGTTTAATATGATAGATTCGTTCAGGAATATCCATTATTGTGTTATTTTACAGCATAAAACCGTTTAAATTGATTTCAACAATTCGATTGCAATTCTTTGTTCTGCTCAAGAACTAGTGTTCTTGTAGTGCGGTCACAGATTTCAGACGGTCCCCAATATTGAATTGGTCCAGGATAGATGTAGGATGTCTCTTTCGCCCATAATTCACGCTTAGAAGCAAAGCTTTTAAACGGAGCTCCTTCCAAATCTACCAATGCTTTGCGAATGACAGGTTTCATGACACCATTACGTTTCTCGATATTCATCATCATGGTGATGGGCACACCGCCGGCAATCCATTCCTCTGTCGGAGCTATCGTATTTTTCACGATAGCCATATACCCCGTCTTTCCATTGACTATGAGCTGTGCAGCACTTGTACCAAGGGAATAGCAGTAATTAGCATCGAAGTTTGAAGGAACAGCGCAACGTCCTTCATAGCCGAGAAAGTGGTGAAGAACTGCAAACTTTCCTACATATTTGCCGTCTTTGGCCCACTGCTCAAGTTTTGCACTGACCATGTCTGACAACAACTTGTCTGTTTCTATCAATGAAACTTGCACATTTCCATGAGGATCGCGCTCAAGAGATAACTGATGAGCGACTCCAACAGGCAATGTAACAAAGGTTTCCTTATTTGCAGGTGACAAATGTTCGATGATATAAGCTCTCTGGGACTTATGGTCAAGTCCCATGTACTCTTCACCATGATTTGCCAACAGATCGTTCAATTCTTTTATCAGACGCCCAACTGCAGGAATAAATTCTATAAGTCCTTCTGGAATGAGAACCAATCCGTAATTCTTTCCATCTTTTGCACGAAGTGCTACAACTCCGGCAATGTACTCAACGATATCGTTTAGTGTTCTGTCCTTCGCTTCTATTTCTTCGGAAATCAAACAAATGTTAGGTTGTGTTTGTAATGCGCACTCCAATGTGATATGTGAGGCCGAGCGCCCCATCAACTTAATAAAATGCCAATATTTGCGGGCCGAATTACAATCACGAGCAATATTTCCAATTAACTCTGAATATATTTTTGTTGCTGTATCGAAGCCAAAAGATGTTTCTATCTGTTCGTTCTTTAAGTCTCCATCAATAGTCTTGGGGCAACCGATAACCTGAATTCCGTACTTTTTTGCCGCATAATACTCTGCCAACACACAAGCGTTGGTGTTTGAGTCATCACCCCCTATAATCACAATCGCCTTGATATCTAATTGACGAATGATTTCCAATCCCTTCTCAAACTGATCTATCGATTCGAGTTTGGTCCTTCCTGAGCCAATGAGGTCAAATCCACCCGTGTTGCGATAATTATGAATCAAGTCTGAAGTAATTTCAATATAATTGTGATCAACCAATCCTCCTGGTCCCATTAAAAATCCATACAGGCGGTTATTCGGATTTATTTTCTTTAATTCATCAAAAAGGCCAGAAATGACATTGTGACCACCGGGAGCCTGCCCCCCTGACAATATCACTCCGACATTAATGCTGAGCGAATCTTGTGAATCAGCTGGTACAAACTCGACAAGAGGCATACCATACGTGTTTGGAAATAATTTTTTGATTTCTTCGTAATCATCTACACTTTGGGTTGGCTTGCCCTCTTTGATCTTAACAGCACCCTGAAGAGCCTTGGGCAATTTGGGCTGATATTTTGCCCTTTCTTTTTGCAATGCACTCGTTTCCATAAAAAATTTTAAATATTTTTAAAAACAATCTTTATAGTTTGCAAATGTACAGTTTTTAAATGATAAATGAGAAGAAAAATAAATAAATAAAGTTTTAAAAACTAATTTTTCAAAATAGATTCTTTCATTTATCGGATTTTACTTATCTTTGGACATCTATATGGTTTTTAGTATTCAAAATTATTATAAAACATGAGCAATAAAAGAGATTTAAAGCGCGCCATCAATTACATTTGTGGTGATTTGTTTGCCGAGGCTTTGGCAGCTTCTCTTTATGGAAGCAACGTTAACAAAGAGAATGTAGAAGCTCTTTTAACTTCTATTTTGGTTATGCGCAACAACTACATTAGCCGAGTTTCACATGTAGAACCAGGAATGAAACCCAAGAAGTATTTTAGAGATCTTAAGGATAAATTCAACGAGGAAGTAGGGGAAATAATTGACCAAATCAGCAATTTAGGATAAATATGCCCAACAAATTCTCATCATGGCTACTGTATAAGGTCATGAAATGGAAAAAAAATGTAAGTATCGAATACCCAGACAAGTTTATTATCTGTCTTGCCCCCCATACAAGTAATTGGGATTTCATATTAGGAAAGTTGTTTGGAAGTGCAGAAGGTTTGAAAAGCAACTTCCTGATGAAAAAGGATTGGTTTTTTTGGCCTTTGGGGATTCTGCTAAAGAGAATGGGAGGAATTCCCGTATTCAGAGACAAGCATACAAGTTTGACTGAAATTTTAGCAGAAACCGCCATCCAATCCAAGACATTCCAACTTTGCATCACGCCAGAAGGAACAAGGTCCCTGAATCCTGACTGGAAAAAGGGATTCTATTTCATTGCATTAAAAGCTCAAATTCCAATTCTTCTATTCGCATTGGACTATGAGAATAAACAAATTTCTTGTACGAAACTAATTTATCCTTCAGGAAATGTAGAAGAGGATATGAAAATCATTAAGTCGTATTTTAAGGATTTCAAGGGTAAAAGGCCTGACCTGTTTAGCATTGGAGACATTGGCGAATGAAAAAAAATATATTCTATTCTCTTTTAAGTATCTTTTGTCTATTACATGCAAATGGCCAAAGTCTTGATGCGTCTTGGGGCAAAAATGAATACAAAGGTAAACCTTGGGTAGAAAACATCTCCAAACCTAACATCATTTCTGAAGGCTTGAATGGCAGACACCTTTCAATATGGGCTTCTCACGGGAGGTATTTTGATATTGGCAAACAACTTTGGAAGTGGCAGCGTCCTAATTTATTTGGGACAACGGAAGATTTATTCACACAAACCATCGTCATCCCTTATCTATTCCCAATGTTGGAAAATGCTGGAGCTGTAGTGGTTTCTCCCCGTGAACGCGATTGGCAAAAGAACGAAATAATTGTTGATAACGACAATGACAAGACATTCTACGCTGAGACCAATGATAAAAGAAAATGGGAAAATTTTTCCGGCACTGGATTTGCATCTCATGAAGGAACTTATGGCGACGGAGAAAATCCATTTCAAGCAGGAACGGCAAGGCAAATAAAATCTATAAAGCGTCAAAGTAGGATAAGCTACGCTTCCTATCAGCCATATTTCCCAGAGGATGGATTTTATGCTGTATATGTAAGCTATAAAACAGTAAAACGCAGCGTAGAAAGGGCCGAATATATCGTATATCACAAGGGGCAAGAGACCCATTTTCATGTGAACCAAAAGATGGGAGGAGGAACTTGGGTTTATCTTGGAACTTTTGAATTTGACCGAGGGTGCAATATCTATAATAGGGTGTTAGTAACCAACCATAGCAAAAAAAGAGGAATCGTAACTGCCGATGCGGTGCGCTTTGGAGGTGGAATGGGGAACATTGCAAGGGGGGGGGGCACAAGTGGCTTTCCTCGCACACTGGAGGGAGCAAGGTATTTTACTCAATGGGCGGGAGCCCCTCGGAACATCGTTAGTAAGAGCAATGGTACGAACGACTACAATGATGACATCAACTCTAGATCATTATATACTAATTGGCTCGCAGGTGGTTCTGCTTATGTTCCAAAACAAGATGGATTAAAGGTTCCCATTGAACTGTCATTGGCCATTCATAGTGACGCTGGAGTTAAAGAAGATGGAACCACAGTAGGAACATTAGGGATATGTACGACTCAAAATGGAAATCCAACTTTGGGCACGGGGCTTACCAGAAGAGTTTCCAAAATTTTTGCAGAGCAACTTGTCACTAACGTTAAAAGAGATATCGAATCAACGTTCCATAGAAATTGGAATACACGTTCTGTTAAAGATCAAAACTATAGTGAGACAAGATTGCCAGAAGTCCCGTCGGCTATCATTGAAACCATGTCGCACCAAAACTTCAAAGATATGCGATTGGGCCAGGACCCGAACTTTAAATTCACGTTCGCCCGTTCCATCTATAAAACAATTCTTCGCTATACTTCGGCTCTCCATAGAACAAAGTATGTGGTGCAACCACTTTCACCTAATAATTTTCGAATAGAATATACTGCAGAGGACAAGATAAGACTAAAATGGAATGCAGTTTACGACCCTATTGAACCAACTGCGACTCCCAGTTCCTTCAACATTTACATGTCAACTGGAACAAGCGGATTTGATAATGGTACTAATGTCAAGGGCATGTCCTATGAGTTAAAAATAGAACCTGGCATACTTTATAACTTCAAGGTAACGGCATGTAATAGTGGTGGGGAAAGTTTCCCTACAGAGGTTTTGTCGGCCTATCATCAAAAAGGAGCCAAGCTGACTATCCTTATTGTCAACGGATTTCACCGTTTGTCTTCTCCGGCTATCATAGATACAAGCACCGAACAGGGGTTCGATTTTGAATCCGACCCAGGTGTTAGTTATGGAGCCACAGCTGGCTGGAGCGGAAAACAGAGTAATTTTGACAAATCGCAAATTGGAAAGGAAGGACCAACCGCTCTTGGCTTTGGAGGAGATGAACTTTCTGGCCAATTCTTAGCAGGCAATGACTTCAACTACGTAAAGACTCACGCAGAAGCCATTTCCAAAATCAGAAAATACAACATAGCAAGTTGTACCAATGCTGCAATAGAAAATGGTTTGGTGAAACTTAACGACTTCGCATTAGTTGATTTGATTTTAGGATTAGAAAAGGATGATGGACATAGCCTTTACTATTATAAAGCATTGCGCCCACAGATGCAAGAAAAATTGGCATACTATCTTAAAGGCAGAGGCAACCTACTGGTGAGTGGGGCATATCTCGCAGCTGACATGCGATCCAATATGGAGCAACAGTGGCTTGCCCAATACCTTAAAATACAATCTGGTGGAAGCAATACGAATAATTATAATTCGGTAGTTACAGGATTAGGTACTAATTTTGATGTTTATAGGAATTTAAATGAAGAACATTACGGTGCATATTCTCCTGACATTATATTACCCACAGGTTCTGCCTTTAGCATCATGAAATACGCTGATAATTCAAGTGCTGCTGTTGCATATAAAGGCTATGATTATCGCTCTGTAGTGATGGGATTCCCTTTTGAGTGCATTAAAGCCAATAACGATCGGCGCAGAATCATGCATGGACTGATTTCATTTCTCCTACAATAAAAGCTAACAGATTAAAACATGACGAATATGTATAAGATACAATCAAACGCCTCAAACACAAGACATATCGAAGTGAGTGAGGCACATCTTGAAACAATTAGAAAATACTCTTTATTCTCACACTTAATTGATTCTAGTGGAATTATTGATGAGGAAGTACTCGACAAATTAAAATACAATATCAGGGGATTACTGGAATCGGATACAACAAAAGAAAATGCGTTGTTGGACCTATGTCTTGACGTCATCTACAATCAGAACATGAAGGCATTAGGACTGAAAAACCTCATAAAGCTTTACACAGAATGGCAGGATATTGCTGTTGGTCAAGACGAGATGGACGACAAGCATAACATTAAAAAATAATAATAAGAATTTCGTTGGATTATAAAAAATCAAATATAGCTCATAGAAATAACAAAAATCCTGAGAAGCGAGAGCCTCAAAAGGGAAAAAAGGATATAAGGAGAAAAGACCAAAAACAAACTTATATCTCAAGGTATCAGTTAACCGATTTTCTACCTACTACAAAAAAAGAAGTGGGGCTGAGAAATTGGGACGAACTCGATATCATCTTATTTTCAGCAGATGCCTACATTGATCACCCGGCTTTTGGGGCTGCCGTCATTGGACGCACATTGGAAAAAGCGGGATACAAAGTGGCCATTGTGCCACAACCAGACTGGCACGGTGATTTTCGAGACTTCAAAAAACTTGGACGGCCACGACTCTACTTTGGAATAGCACCGGGCGCTATGGATTCGATGGTTAACAAATATACCGCAAATAAACGACTAAGATCAGAAGATGCCTATTCTCCAGATGGACGTCATGATTTGAGGCCAGAATATCCAACGATTATCTACAGCAAAATTCTCAAGCAAATCTATCCCGATACACCCATTGTCTTAGGTGGCATAGAGGCTTCATTGCGACGTCTGACGCACTATGATTACTGGCAAGACAAAGTGCGCAAGAGTATCCTTTGTGATTCAAATGCCGACATCATCATCTATGGCATGGGAGAAAAACAATCTATCGCCATTGCAAAAGAACTTGAAGCAGGAAAGTCAATAAAAGATATTAACTATATTCCACAGACCGTATTCCTATGCAATGAAAATGAGATTCCTAGTGGAATAACGGACAACGACATTCTTCTACACTCACACGAGGAATGCCTGCACAGTAAAAAGGCAGAGGCAGAGAACTTCAAACATATAGAAGAGGAGGCCAACAAGAAATATGCTCAAAGAATAATACAGCCTGTTGATAATCATTATGTTGTGGTGAACCCTCCCTATCCTACAATGACTACTTCTGAAGTGGATGCGTCATACGACTTACCTTATACACGTGAACCTCATCCAAAGTATAGAGGCAAAACAATTCCAGCCTATGAAATGATCAAATTTAGTGTGAATGTCCACAGAGGATGTTTCGGAGGATGTGCCTTTTGCACAATATCTGCTCATCAAGGAAAATTTATTGCCAGTCGCTCAAAGGAAAGTATTTTGAATGAAGTCAGACAGGTCATTAAGATGCCTGATTTCAAAGGTTACTTGTCCGACCTTGGAGGACCATCTGCCAATATGTATGGCATGGCGGGCATCAACCAAAAAGCGTGCGACCATTGCAAGCGTCCAAGTTGTATCAATCCTGAGATATGTCCAAATCTCAATACAGACCATAGCAAATTATTAGAAATCTATAAAGCCGTAGATAACTTGCCAGGAATCAAAAAAAGTTTTATTGGGTCAGGTGTTAGATACGATTTAATACTTCACAGAAGCAAAGATGAGAAAACTAATAATGCAGCAAAAGAGTATGCAAGAGAACTGATAACAAACCACGTCAGCGGAAGATTGAAGATAGCACCGGAACATACTTCGGACAGGGTATTGAAATTAATGCGAAAGCCCTCATTCCAACAGTTCTACGCTTTCAAGAAGATTTTTGACAGGATAAACAAAGAAAACAATCTGAACCAGCAGATTATCCCCTATTTCATTTCATCGCATCCTGGATGCAAAGCAGAGGATATGGCCGAGCTTGCAGTACTGACTAAAGACTTGAATTTCAATTTGGAGCAAGTTCAGGACTTTACCCCCACTCCGATGACTGTGTCAACGGAGACTTGGTATTCAGGCTACGACCCTTACACATTAGAGCCTGTCTATTCTGCTAAAACACCAAGAGAAAAACTTGCACAACGACAATTCTTTTTCTGGTACAAACCATCTGAACGACGTAATATTGAACTTGAGCTTTACAAAATTGGTAGAAGCGATTTGATTCCTAAACTTTACAATGACAAATCTTTCCGCGGTAAAGTAAAATACAACTCCAAAGCTATTGGCAGCAGCCCACAAGACGATATCAGATTTAGAAAGAATTATAAATCTAAAAATAATAAGGAATATAAGAATCCACAAAAGAATAAACGAAGATAGTATATTTATCATTGCTGACCGATAAAGCTCAAAAGAACACAATAATGGTAGTGTCCTTAAAAGTGTGTAATTCATCTTTCCTTTCTCAGTACTTCCGCTGTTATTTTATTCTTTTCTTTCCAGTTTTTGAATTGATATATT
>QWCH01001728.1_pt1 | contig 55830 bp, 50 predicted proteins | sample 1972671 | NCBI WGS metagenome assembly QWCH01 (sample SAMN09866713, study PRJNA288562) | Human gut metagenome isolate term3_stool, whole genome shotgun sequencing... | isolation source: gut | host: Homo sapiens | place: USA: California
CAAAACCACACCAAGTCAATATTTCCGGTCGGAATTTGTCAAAAAACTTATTTGCCAAATCAGTCCAACCCTTTTTTTGGTGACACTCATCACTCCCCAGCAACCAGGCCAGTTTCATTATTTCGATCCGGCGGTCCGGACACTCTCTGATATAGGCTTCCAATTTATCCAAAGCCAAATTTTTTCCTACGATTCCACCAATTTTTTTTTATAGCGTTTTAATTCTTCTGTCAGCATAACTTTTAAGTTGATGCTGTATAACAGATGTTTCCTGTCAACAGTAAGAATCTCCTTTTCCTCTAAAAACATATATCTTTTGCATTCAAAAGTCCCTTATTTTATCTTCAAAACATATATCTTTTATCTCCGAAATAAGGGACTTTCAAATTTTCAATTAACAAAGTTATGGCTTTAAGTCTCCACCTAGTAAAACGTCCCGACATGCGTAAAGGTGCTGCCGAAGATTCCATATTATTTTATGCACAGGTTTGTTTATTGAAGAAGCTCGTTTTCACCAAGCTTTGTGATCTAATTGCTGTTCGAAGCACCACTTTTATTGGTGATGTGATGCTCGTCATCGAAGGTCTTCTTTCCGTCATGGAGGAGCGTCTGGAAGAAGGCGATGTGATCCAGATGGGCTGCTTGGGTAATTTCCGTATGGTTGCCGGCAGCAAGGGCACTGAAAACGAAAAGGACTTCAAAGTCTTCCTCTTCAACAAGGTTCGTATCGTCTTCTCACCGGGCACCATGCTCAACAAGATCCGCAAGAATGACAATACGAAAAGATGTATACCAAACTGTCACTCCGCTCACAGGAGGTGGTTCAGACCGTCCGGAAATCGGATAGTAATAATTTACCAATTAAGATTATCTCTCCTCGTTTGTTGCTAACTTATAACTAACATAGCTGGAATATGGATATATCGAGTATCACCGGCTGTGATTAACTGTTTTTAGTGAAAAACTCCTAGTCAGCGAACGATGGATCCGTTATGTTCTTTGTAAATATCACCTGCTCTATATCATCCTTGATCAGTATTATCTGGAGTTGGGATGGGGGAGATGAAAAAAGAACAATTTAATTATGGAAAGCCTGTTTCTTCTTAGGATATTGAGGGTAAAGGCTTTTCTATATTATCACTTATCCTTTTAAAGTCTTTGAATATACTGTTACATTAAATCTACATCCCAAAAGATACTTTCCCTAATTATTACATCTTTTGGGATGAGGATAATGCAGCTAACGTTTTCGCTTCCATAATATTGTCTTCTATAGAGCAATAGCTCCAACTTCCGTATCTACCAATAGAATATATATCCATTTTAGAAAGTATCTTCTTACAACGAGCTGTTTCTTCAATACTTTTTTTACTAATGTGTACATAGGCTGGTTTCATTAATATAGTCTCATAATCTATCAACTTCTGGGTTGTTATCACTCCCATTCGCTTTAATCCATCTAATACTTGTTCTAAATATAATCCCTCTTTTTCTAACTTTACTTTTTCCGGAAATCCTATTTCAACATACAAAGACATTTTATCAGTTTTCATTATATTATCATAATATCCGAAACGATAAAAAATATAATTCTTCTCAGGTACATATACCCAACTGTTTACTTTATCATTCCCTTTTTCATCAAAACCTAAATTAAAAACAAGAACTTTATTGCATGAGAAGGCATTTTCTTGATATTTCAATTTGCACATATTTAATAATGAAGGTAGAGGTATTGTGGAAATCAACCGATCATACTTTAATTCACGCAGATTGGTATATGCTATTTTTTTTTCTATATCAATGTTTAATAACTCTTCATTTAAACATACCTTGTCTTTGTTAATATTTCTTAGCAAAGATGATACATACTCTATAGCTCCTCCCTGAGGATATGTAAAATAACTGTTATAAGAAGAGTTCTCCTGATAACGAAAATTTCGAATAATATCATCTTTATCAGCCTTAGGAAAGAAGCGTCCCATAGCATTCATATCTAGTTTGTTTAAATCACATGCATAAAGTTTTTCATTATACGGTACTAAGAATTTTTCAGCTATAGATTTTCCTAAATTTGCATAAATCATTTCTTTGAATGTAGTTACATTTTCATGTTTAGAAGAAAATAAATCATAAAGACAGTCAATTAATTCTTCTTTATCTAATTGATGTATATTTTTTTGAAAAGGAAAATCAATATATTTTCCTTTATAATAGATTTTTGTACATTTCTCTACTCGTAATAGAGAAGAAGCTTCAATATTTTTGCAAACATATTTTTCTAATTCAGGATGTTGGAAGTGAAAAAAATGTCCTGAATAATCCCAAACAAAATTATTCCTTTTAATAGTTCTGCAATATCCACCTGCTTCTTTTTCCTTTTCTATAACTAAGTAATCGTTCTTTGTAAAGTTTGCATAACTAATACCTGAAATACCTGCACCAATTATTAAATCCATAGTTATTTATATTTTAATATTCCATTAATAGCCCAATTGACGAAATAATAAATGCTCCGAATTATTCCTAATTTCTCTAGTTTATAATAAACCATAAACTGTGGTTTCATTACTTTCTTTTTATTCCCTGTCGTACTGGCTGTAAAAACACGATATGAAGCTAGAACTTCTTTATTTCCATAAGCATAGTCTATTTTTTTTAATAAAGTGAGCCAAAAGACAAAATCATCCCTCATGCTCCTCAGGGATTCATCAAAAAAAACATTTCCGGTCTTTTCTTTATCAAACATTGCGGTTAGACAAGAAATAGAACAACTTTTAAGTAATCCTTTATAGTCCACTTTGTCAGGTACAATAAAAGGTTTCAATATTTCTTTATTCGATTCGTCAATCCTACGATAAGATGCGTATACAATAGCAACATTCTTGCTTCTCAAGAAATTTAACTGTTTTTCTAAAAAGCAACAGTCTAATAAGTCGTCTGCGTCAAGAAAACAAATATACCGTCCCTTGGCATTTTTCAAAGCATTGTTTCTAGCAGATGCTGAACCACCGTTTGATTGTCGTATCAACCTAATCCTCTCATCTTTTAGGGAATAGTTTTCTACAATTTTTGCGCTATTATCCTTCGAACCATCATCGACGATAATCATTTCCCAGTGTTCATAAGTCTGGTTCAACACGGAATCAATAGTCTGACTTATATATTTTGTTCCATTATACATTGGAGTAATTAGTGATATGAGTTGATCATTCATTGTAGATAGAATTATATTTATTTACCATATTTGTAATATCATATTTTGAAGCCTCCCTCCTGTTTCGTTGGGCTATTGTATCTAGCCATTGTCTATCTTCTTGAAAAGATTTTATCTTTTTCGCCATATCCTCTGCATTCCCAATTTCACTCAAACACTGAACTGGCAACATCTCTTTCACCCCGTCTACATTTGTTGCAACAATTGCTTTTCCTGCAGCCATATATTCTATCAATGAAATAGGCAATCCTTCATAATAAGTTGATAACACGCATAAATCAGCAGTCTTTAAAATTCGATTCACATCTGTTCGTCTTCCCAGAAAATGAATCCTGTCTGCAATATTTAAAGCTATAGCCAATTGTTGACAATCTTTCATAGAATCTCCGGATCCTATAAAAAATAAATGTGTGTTTGTTGGCAACAAAGCGGTCGCTTTTATCAACGTGTTATGGTCTTTTTGAGGGAAAAAACGAGCGGTCATTACAATCATAAAAGAGGTAATAGATATTCCCAGTTCTTCCTTTTTATAAGGTGTTGCTTTTATAAATGTCTTACTATCAATTCCATTAGAAATAGCTATTACTCGCGAATGTTTTATCCATTTTAGTAAATTACATCGTGAAGCTTCACAGACTCCCACTATTACATCAAAACGGCTGTACATCCACTGTTCTACCCATCTGTAAAACTTTAATTTTCTTCTTTTATTAAAATTATTGTGTTCCGTTGTAATAAACTTGGCATAAGAATTCGATAAGCCTTTTCCAATGCTCACATATAATTGAGAAGGCCAAAGATGAACATGTATAATATCATAAGACTGCAAATAATGTCTTAATAAGAAAATATTGAATGGATTATATATATTAGTATATTTTCCAATATGCACCTTAATGCCTTGTTCCTCAAATATTTGTCGCATTGAAACGCAGCTTTTGTCTAGTACAAGTACCTCTACCTCATGTCCTAAATTCTTTAACCGGGGTAAAAAAGTTAGTAAAAAACTTTCAACTCCCCCCTCAGATAATCGATTAGTAATATGTAATATTTTCACTAGTTTAAAAGAATAGATTGATAAATTAATGAGTTTTTTACTAAATTAAGAGTCAAAAATATTAGAGAACCAATCCCTATTATGAAAGTATATGTTTTTTTAGAAGAAAATAAATGATAAAATGATGCTACTAACAATACCTCTCCTATAGAAAAAAAGGTTGCAATACGTGCTGCAACAATACCAAAATCATTCCAAACAATCAACCAACAAACTGAAAATGTATAAATTGTAAGGATTATGTTGAAAGCGTATACTTTATCTTTTAATCGGTCATAGAATTTTAAGCTAATAACAACAATTATTAGTTGTTTTAATACAGTTGGATTTGAAAAAACACCTAAATTACCATTATAAGCTTCCCATTCCGAATAATTTTGTATTCTATCCAATCCTTCCATATAAGGTAAAGCTTTCAAAAATTGCCCTAATGGTATGAATATTCCTATAAGTAAAGCTATAGATACAAAGTATTTTAAAGTTTTAATTTTGAAATTGAAAAGTGACAAAAAATAAGATATGATAAAAACAAGTGCTGCTAAATGAATAGTAGAAGCCAATATTACTATGCATAAGAAATGAAATGGTCTTTTATCTACAATATAACGAATGCTATATAGGCACAAAGCACAAGCAAGACCAGCTCTAATTTGCATCATTTCTCTTCCGATATAGGTATGCACGTAATAAAATAAAATAGCAGTAAAAAAATAAGGAGTATATTTTTTGTAACAAGATAAATTAATTCCAACACTTAAAAAAGCCATCACAAGAAATAAAAAAACAGGATTGTCGGTGCATATTCCAATTATTTTGTTAATATATATATAACCTCTATCACTGGCAACTATTGCTAAATCAGTTTCGCTACTAATAAGTATATTATTATTTAATAACTTGAAGTAATCCTGATAGGCTTCATAATCAGGAAAATTATAGCGTAATCCAGCAAATAAAGATAAGGTTAAAAAAGAGCCGAAAAATAAGCTGTTTTTTTGATTTGATTTGATTGGCATAGAATCGCAAAAACAACATATAAAAAGAAATGTAAATAAGTAATAAAATGGGGACATTTTTCTATTTATTTACTTGTCGTATAATTTTCTTTACTGTATAATACATATATGAGAAAATATCTATAAAACAAAATAGGTTATACTTTTCTAAAAGTAATAGTGATTTATAAAAGAATGAGATAGAAGGATGTTTTAATATCATTTCTTTAGGTTCATTATATAATTGACATATTCTTTCTCTTACTTCTCCTTTTGAGTGCATCAAAAAATCAATCTTAGCTTTTAGTTTTAAAAATGATAGGCTTTTTTTATACTCTTCGCTACAAAAGAATGATTGCAATATTTCAATTACAATTTGTATATCGGACAAAGATTTTAGTGTTAAATTTGTTGTATACGAATTTTTATTATATTGTACATAATGCAAATAGGCTTTGGGAAGATAAGCTACTGTTTTTGCAAAATAACAAATTCGTGGGATAGTGGACATATCTTCCCACATATTTACTCCTTCAATAAAAGATATATTATTGTTTAAATACAACTCTCTTTTTATTAATTTATTTGAATTTGAGCTATGTAAATTGCCAGACAATATCCATTTAGAACATTCAACCCCTGTACTTGGAGCTGATTGTTTTATATATATTTGCTTTTGAGGATAATTTAAATAATAGTCTGTTATAACAATATCTGCATTCTTTACTTCAGCTTTATTATACATATCTTCCAACATAGTCAATTCTACGTAATCATCACTATCTATAAAGATAATGTATTTTCCTTTTGCAATTTTAATACCAATATTGCGAACTCCTGCCAACCCTATATTTATTTCATTCTCTAATAGGATAATATCTCTATCTGGATAAGATTTTATTATTTTCTTAGCAATAACTATGCTTTTATCTGGAGTACAATCATTAATTAAAATATATTCTACGTTCTTCAAAGTTTGCTCAAAGAGAGAATACAGACATCTTTTAATAAATTTTTCGGTCTTGTAAATGGGTATAATAACGGAAATTATTGGATTATTGTTCATTTGTGTTTTTTTTGTTAATTGTGTTTTTTGTTAAATAGATAGAGGAGTGTTATATATATAAATGGAATATGATATATCCATAACCTGATTTTACGTTTAAAAGAAAGATGGTTGGGGCCGATTATAAAGAATCCAGAAGATTTATATTGATAGTAAAATTCAATTTTCTCTTTCCACGGTAAATGTCGTACTAATAAATTCGTTAAAGCTATATACTTATAAGTATTAATCCAATAATGTGCATAATAAGAATATTCATCAGAAATGGCTTTATAGTTATTTTCTAATATATCAATAATTTTTTTCCAACTATAAACTGAATATCGATTTTGTGTATAAGTCTTTAAACTAGTAGTGGAGCCACTATCTCTAATCACATAATTATAGATTGGATATTCCAAAAATTTCATTCTATCACAAAATTTATACATTCGTAGTGTAAATTCATAATCCTCATGGATAACTCCATCGATAAATCGTAAATTCAGATTTTGATAAATTTTAGTTCGTAAAATATATGCACATGGACTCATGTTAATAGAAGTGGATTTGATATATTGTGTTCCTGTTATAATAGGAGATGATTTTTTTATCCATCCTATTCCTTTTTCTTTTTTACCATCTCTTATATCATATATATTGAAACCTAAATAATCTAATCTATATGTATCAAGTTCATATAATAATTTTTTTAGAATGTTCTTCTCTATATAATCATCAGCGTCTATAAACCAACAATACTCTCCTACTGCTCGTTCAATTCCATAATTTCTAGCAGAACTTTGTCCTCCATTTGTTTTATGATACATGGAAATATTAGAATATTTTTCCTGTAATTTCTTTACTATCTTCCTGGAATTATCAAAGCTACCATCATCTATAACTAATACTTCATATAGATTTTTATTAATATCTTGATCCTCAATGGATAAAATGCATTTTTCAATGTATCTCTCGACATTATACATAGGAAGAATAATGGATATTTTTTTCATTATTTTTATTTAGAATTCTTTATTGTGTATAAAATGATATATTCTTATTATTATAAATAAAATTAGTATGGTAATTATTCCTTTATAATTCTCTTATTGATTTTTATTAGTATAAAATTATGTATCATTTTGCGTTCAGATGAATTAATTCCTATTGTGTATATGAAAATCGATATATATATAACTCCAAGAATAGCATATAAAATTAACTTTCCAAGAGATAATACTTTAGGAATAGAAAGCAATAGAACAGGAAATACACAAAAAGGTAATATTATTATTATGGGGAGTATTACTTTGTGAAAATAAACAGAATATGGCATTGCTATTCGCGGTAAAACAATCCATATACGTATTCCTAATGTGAATATCTCTATTCCTAGATAAACAATCATAACACCCTCCGGAGAAATATGAAATAGTTTTAATAATACATAAGCCAAGGGAACTACCATTAACAAAGAAGTACCTTCATATATTTGAAACTTTTTAATATTACCTGTTGCATGAATTGCATTTGTTAATGCTCCACCTAATGGAGAAAATAGTCCGATTAGAAGCATTATGTAGATAAAATTTGCCGTATGTTCTGGAACTGTTCCTAACCAAATCTTTAAAATCGAATGCGTTAATAGAAAAAAGGGAAAAGCCAACACTAACATTAGAAAAAAACCGTATTTTGATAATAAAATAATTAATGTGTGCATATATTGCATATCTAATATTGCATATGACTTAACTAATTGTGGATTTATTGCCATTTGGAAGTTTTGAACGAAAGTCATAACGGCTGCCTGAACCTGAACAGCAATAGCTCGTGCTGCATTTACTATTGGGCCAAAAAACATATTTAATAAAATATTTAGTCCTTGAGTATACCCCATAACGGCCAAATTACCATTCATTGTCCAGCCGGCATATGCCGAAATTGTTTTTATTAAACGAGGATTCCAAATAAAAGAAGTCTTGCTTTCTTGAAAATGTGTAAAACAGTAATTATTATATATCATTCGGATTATTATCTGAATGACTAAATACAATACGGAATAAACGATTAATTTGTCATAGGGTATATATAATAAAAGCCAAACTATAGCTAATTTCAGAATAACTTCAATAACGGATATATAAGCAAAAGCTCTCATTCGTTCGTGAGCAATTATTAATGAATTATAAGGTACACTAATAATGGATACTACAGTTGTTAATATAGAGCAATGATAGACCCATAGTACAGCGGTTTTTCGTGTCTCTGGTATAACTAATTTATTCATTACAAACCATAATCCAATAGTTTCACCTATTAAAATAATAATTCCAGCTAAAATGAAATGAATACAAAGTAAAGTGGCGAAAATCTGCTTTACTTCTTCAAAATCTTCTTTCCCTAAACTAAATGCAATAAAACGGGCACCTGTACCTCCTAATGAACTGTAGATAAAACTTAACATTACAATCACTCCACTTACGACATTATAAATGCCAAAATCCTCTACACCAAGTGTATTTAATATAATACGGGATGTATATAATGTCACTGTCATGATTAGTAACATGCGGACATAGAGCATTAATGTATTATGAACAATACGTTGTTTCTTTTCGGTAGAAGCCATAAATAAGGGGAGTTATTTAATTTTTATTTGATACCTTTTTTTTATAATTCGTTTGACTTTTAATTGACAATTGTGTTGTAATTGCTACAAAGCCTTTGACTTATTTTATCAGAAAAGGATTGTAGTATAATATTTGTAAAAGGCAAGAAAAATCCCACTTTTACAATAGCTTTTATCTTGACAAGAAATTATGCTTTGAAAAGTGGAACTGTTTTTTTGTTATCTATTCGTTGTTTTCGGAAATATCAACATTTATATTTTTTTATCTCTAATCTTATCGAACCAAATATTAATACCTGTCCATATCCCAACATCTAGCAATAGCATCAATGTGTTGTCTACATACGGAATTAATAAAATGTTAAGGTAACTGAATAAACTGGCTATAAGAAGAATATATATCATTGCTTTACGTGGAGTAAACCCCATTGCTAAAAACTTATGATGTATATGATTACGATCAGGAGAAAAAATGTGACGGTGATTTCGAGCACGCACCAGTATGACCCGTATTACATCAAACATGGGTACGAGCAAAGTAGAAAAAGCAACCACTATGGCACCTTTAGAATAGGGAGTAATTTCAGGATTATAAGAAGCGTATCGTATTGTAAGAAAAGCTAATATATATCCTAGTGTCAAACTCCCAGTATCCCCCATAAATATCTTTTTACAGCGATCTACATTTCCAAAAACATTATAATAGAAGAAGGGAAGTAGTACTCCCAATGTAGAAAAAGCGAGCATGGCATAAATCCATTGGTCATAATAGATATATAAGCTGCCGAGAGTTAACAGTGATATACTACTTAACCCGGACGCTAATCCATCAATACCATCAATAAGATTGATCGCATTAACAATAAATACAGTTAATAGGATTGTAAAGGGGATTCCTAGCCAGGGAGTCAGTTCCTCAATTCCGAAAAGGCCATACAGGTTGTTGATCCATAGGCCGGACAGGGGGATAAGGGAGGCTGCTATGATCTGTATAACGAATTTGCTTCGGTAACGCAGTCCGACCAAGTCATCTTTTATGCCTGATAAATACAATAACGTTAAGCCACAGACTAAGAAATAAAATTCAGGAACTATGAAATGAAGGCTGTCAATGGCGATTTCATAACCGATAAGATACCTTAATCCGGTGGTGAAAGCCAATGAAAATAGGATGGTGGGGACAAATGATATGCCGCCCAGACGGGGAATTATTCCGCTATGGACTTTTCGTTCGTCGGGGATGTCGAATAACTTTTTTCGGAAAGCTACGACGAGAATCCTTGGAATAATAAGCGCTGATAGAACTATTGATATAAATAGAGAAATAGCAATGAATATATAAATCATAACAAACTATAAGGTATTGACACAACAAAGTTCGTCAGTCACAGAAGTGAGCTCACGAAAAACAATGACTAGCTAAAACGATCGTTTTAAGTAGTCATTATTTTGTCTATTTTAACAATTGAAGCAATTTCTATATAAGTTTTGAAAATTAAAATCTAAATATTTTTTCTTTGTTGTAGATATGAATAAAATGCATACCTTTGCGGTGACTAAAAAAAACGATCGTTTTTTTTAGTCATTACTTTTTATGGTATGTCTGTGGGTTATAGCTTGTTATTGTGTATTGTGAAAGGCGGTTCAGACCCTTGTTTTGAAGTTTTTTTGAAGATTGTTTTTATGTGTTAAATGATACAATAAGTAATGTGTGGTTGCTGGTTAAAAATAACAAATATAGTCTATGGTATATACAAATATTTGTATTTATTATAATGTAGTGATGAGTAATCTCTTATGGAAGTATAATATTTCTTATCACAATATCTGAAACTTCAGGCCAAATGACAGGCTGAGATAGTCTTTCGGCTTCAGATATTTGTTTCCAAATTTGTTAAGGATATACAGATCGCATGAGCTGAGTTCGTAAAACAGCGTGACTGATTTATGCCATCTTCCCGGATTATTGAATTTAAAGGTGACACGTTCACCAAGAAAAATATGGGTTCGTATTCTTGTTGAAAAGAAGTAATAACCTTTAGGGTATTTGTCAGGGCTTTGTACCCAAAAATCTCTGTCAAGCAGGGTGTTAATGTATAACCCTGTTGTTAACGGTTCGAAATCAATGTTTTTATGCAAAGGAACTCTCCAGGGGATATAATTTTGCTTTACCGTGAATGTTGCCATGGTGTGACGTTTTTTTGAACTTTCAGCTTTCAGGTTACGGGCGGTTTTGGGAACAAATCCGAAGAGAAGGTCTGTTTCCCAGTGATGGCGGTAGTAGTCCCATCCGATCCCGAAAGAGAACATGCCCATGGAACCGGCAAATTGTATTTTACTGTACCGGGGGATAAGATTTTCCCATAGTGAAGTGTATCTTTCTATATGTCTGTCATACAAAGTTGGGGCAGGGATACTGTCCTGAGCATTTGTATAAAACGGAAAAAGCAAGGTTAAGAGCAGTAGTAATTTAAAATTTAACGATTTCATATGAGTAGTCATCAGGTGTTACGGTAAAGAGTAAATAAGTACGTTTGCCGATATTGTCGCAGCAATAATAAATGATCCCGTCATCGAACAGGTCGCGGGCGGCAATGTTATGGTCGTGGGCATGCAAGCAGAAAAGAGGATTGGGAAATTCCCGTATCTTTTCCTGGAAGATATCTGCCACATTGTTATTGAATTGCTCGCTTCCGGGCGGCACATGCATAACAAAGATCGTGCATTTATCATCTTCTGTTGTACTGTTCAGTATACCCTTTATAAAGGAGAAATCGGGTACAGGAATAGAGTAATCGTATTCAAGCGCATTCGTATTCAGGCAGATGAAACGGATTGCACCACCTCCACCATAATACTGTGAGGGGCCGACGCTGAATGAGAAGTTTTTAGGACCGTACATATCCTCGTATACCAATTCCCCGTTGCCGATAATGTCATGATTGCCGATCAGGGCAACATAAGGTATTTTTAGCTTGGATAAAATTGAATGTTGCCAGATATATTCTTTTTTGATACCAAAATCGGTCAGGTCACCTCCGTGAATGACAAAATCGATAGAGTCCCGTCGGTTGACATGTTTCACGAAGTCATTCGTTTCATCCAGCCAGCGCTGAGTGTCGCCTGTAAAGATAAAACGGATGGTGTCTTTATCCTGGCAGGCGTTCCGGATTTTAAAAATATTCATTTCATTGATATCTTTGTCTTCCTTGTACGTGATTCTGCCGTCGTATGGATGGTAGTCTATCAGGTCACATGATGTGAGTAGTACGAATAGTACTAGTGCATATTTTTTTATCATAAAAGTAGTCCTGTCTTTTTGGTAACAAAGATAGGACTACTTTTATGATTGGAAAGGTTTCTATTGAATTATTGATGGTCAGAAAGTCTATAGGCTGAATGCCTGTTCCAGTTCTGTGAAATCGGTAATAACCAGGTCGGCCGATTCATCCCCCCGGTAATCGCTCCAGCCGATACTTTTCAGCCAGATTGTTTTGCAGCCGATAGACGTAGCGGGGATAATGTCTTTATCGTGAGAATCTCCGATTACGACGATCGTTTCTGCCGGTAATGATAATTCTTTTACACCTAACCCGAATATAGCCGGATCGGGTTTGCGGATACCGACAACTGCTGATTCGACAATCGATTTAAAATAAGTATCCAGATGAAAATCTTTTAATACGGATTCGATGTTCCCGTAGAAATTGGAGACCAGTACCAGCGGGTATTTTTGAGACAATGCCTCCAGTATGGGACGGGCTGTGTCGATCGACTTCCGTGCATAAGCATAGCACCAGTCGGCCAGCCGTTGTTTTAATCCGGGAGTGGCATACGCTTCGGGGATAAAATCGCCGGCTTTGAGCCATTCGATCTGTATGTCTGTCTTCAGGCGCAGCATGTCGAGGAAAGTGTGATGGGGCTTTACGATCGGATTTTTACCTAACGTCCGTTCGCCGTGCACATAGGCATTCCGGAAGATCTCTTTGCTCACCGGTACTTCTTCGGCCTGATAAGCCATCCAGATCACTTCGGCCCAGTGCATGCCATTGCTGTCGATGGTACCGCCATAATCGAATATGATTCCTTTTATCTTGTCTGATTCGAACATATATTTATGATTTTGATTCGAGTTCTTTAGTGAATTGAGCACAGAAACGTTCGTGTGTTACGATCATATATGCCAGCATGATATTCAATACTGTCATTTCAAATACGAAATACAGCCAGGGCATATCGATGAAAAGACTGACGAATAAAGCAATGACACGTGTGTTGAATGACAGCATATTCGTGTATTTCATCATCGGAAGGCTCTTTTCACGGAAGGCTTTCCGGAACCATTCCGGAGCTTCATCGTGATACTTGGTCCGGATAATGTTCATCATTTTCTGAAACTTCGGTGACAATGCTTCCTGCCCGACGGTATAGTTGATATAAAATGTTTCAAAAAGTTTGTAGATAAAATCTTTTTTCCAACTCATCGTCTTATATTTCTCTTTCAGGGCGGGAGAGTGGGAGAGTTCGCTTCCGGCTTTTCCTTTCAGGAATAACAGATGGATATTCCGGTAATAATCAGCCATGGCGGCTTGTTTGCTATGGAAAAATCCGGTGATAGCGGCAAATATCCAGATCCAGATACCCCATTCCGGTGTCAACCGAAGGCAGATGGCGGCATAGATAGCAATAAACCAGCAGTCGCCGGCTGTTCCGTCCAGAATACGGCCCAATGGGGTTTTCTTACCGGTCATGCGGGCCAGCTGTCCGTCGGCGCTGTCGTATGAGTTTGCCCAGATAAGCAATAACATACCGATGATATTTATTGTCAGGCTCTGGTAATAGAAACAAATACCGGCTGCAATACCTATAAATATACTGGCTACGGTAATTGTATTGGGGGATACTCCCAGCTTATTGAAGAATAAAGCCCAACGATAACCGATCGGGCGATAGAAGTGGATATCGATGAACTCTTCGGTATCCAGGGATTTGAGTGTAGACTCTATATCGGGTTTCTTTTTTGTTTCTTCCATTACTTGCTGATTAAATTATAGATGCGGCGGGCAATTTGGGGAGCAGCTTCGTTCCGGCAGGGAGCAAAACTGGGCCAGTCATTGAAATCGATCAGCCGGATCGATCCGTCATCTGAAATAATACAGTCACCACCGTAAATATGAATGTTCAGTACTTCTGCCGCCTGGCTGCAAAGTTGCTGCAACTTTGAATCGTCAAACGGAATGCCTTTGGCCGTTCCGTTTATCTGTTCTAACCCGAATTTACTGTGATGTTGGTTGGAGGGGTAGAACCAATAAAAGAAATCAGTTCCGGTCACGCCATAGAACTTAACCAGGTCGCCAACCAGATGTTCGTTGACTACGGCAGTCTTAATTCCGCGGATGGCGTATTCTTTCAGGATTGTTTTGGCTTCTTCCGGATTCCTGACGTAGGTGACATCTTCCCGGTGGATGGCGTGAAAGTCGCCTCGTTTGATCCAGCAGTTATAAAATCCGGCTTTTTCCAGTGCGGCTGTCGGGTCTTCATCGGTGGGAAGGATCAAGCTGGCCGGATGTGAGATGTTGTTCGACATTAACAGGCGGGTCATTTTCTCGCGTGTACAGTTTTCTATTCCATAGCCGGAGTTGATAACGGTATAACCCTGATCTTCCATCTGCTGTAGTTTATGGATAGAAGTCCAGTTTCTGACCATATTGAAGATGGCTGTCTCTTCAAAGTTATGGATTATCAGATCTGACTCTATGTATTCGTTTACTTCACATCCCAGATCGCGCAGATGTTGGACGGTCAGAGAGAAGATGGCGGCATCGTTACCAATATGGTTGGGGGAAAATTGATTTTCCCGGCGGATGCCTGCTATTGTTAGTTTACTCATTACTTTTTTATTTAGTTGTCACTTGTCAACTATCAACTGTTTAAAAAATCTTCGGCCTTTTTGATATCTTCGGCATGATCGACGTCTACGATTTTGCTGAATGGGTAAGCCTTCAGTTTCAATCCTTCAGCAATAAGCTGACGTTGGTAGTTGCGCATACGTGACATGCCTTGTCCGATTGCATTATTCAGAACTTTCAGTCCGGAACGTCGCAGGCAGTAAATACCGCCGGAGATATAAGAACATGGCGGTTCTCCTTGTTTATCCAGAAAGCCCCGGATTACTAAATCGTTGTCTGTATCTACGTATAAAGGTTTTTCGTCATCTATAAAATCAGTTACTGCCATTAACCCGTCCAATTGACTTTCTTTCAGGAACGCCTGGATGTATCCGCCGAACTCTTCTTCTTTGAAAATCGTGTCGACGGTTGTCAGGCAGATATGATCGCTGTCCAGATGATGGCTGAGCTCATAAAAGCTATGCATGGAACTGGGCGTGGATTTAACCAGCAGATAAAAAGGAACAGGCAGTTCCAGTTTTCGCAAGTGCTCCTGCACTTCCGTCATTTCTTCATTTACAATAATACTGATAGATGACGCATCGTTTTTCAGAAAAACATTGATCAAACGATCAATTAACGCCGTACCGTTTAGTTGTACCAGTGGTTTGGGCCATTTTACTCCTTCTTGCACCAAGCGGGAACCCTCGCCAGCTGCAATGATTGCATAATCCATATTTGTCAGAAACTAATTGAATTAAGATGATTGATATATGAAAAAGAAATTCTTCTATCCGAGGAAAAAATCGTTTTTGGACGGATAGAAGAAATCTTTTTATATGTGTGTATTAATCCAGATAGCTAGGTGCTTTTTCTCCGATCATATCACGCAAAGTCTGTTTAACCATTCTCCACTGCTGGAACAGGTCGTGAACAGGTTGGTGTTCGAAATCGTGCATCGGGCTCTTGCAGAAGAATGACAACCAAGTCTGGATACCGGACATACCGGCACGCATAGCCAAGTCGCTGAACAATACCAGGTCGAGAGCGATAGGAGCGGCGAGGATAGAGTCACGGCAAAGGAAGTTTACCTTGATTTCCATCGGATAGCCCATCCATCCGAAGATGTCGATGTTGTCCCATGCTTCCTTGTTATCCTTGCGGGGAGGATAATAGTTGATACGTACCTTATGATATACGTCACCATAAAGGTCCGGATATTTTTCAGGTTCAAAGATATTGTCGATCACAGACAGTTTACTAACTTCTTTTGTCTTGAAGTTTGCAGGATCATCCAATACTTCGCCGTCGCGGTTTCCTAAGATGTTGGTGGAGAACCAGCCGCTTACACCCAGCATACGTGTTTTGAACATCGGAGCCAATACAGTCTTCATCAATGTCTGTCCGCTCTTGAAGTCCTTTCCGGAGATAGGAACATTCATCTGTTTGGAGAATTCCCACATAGCCGGCGTGTCTACACATAGGTTAGGAGCACCCATAATGAACGGAGCACCTTCTGCGATAGCAGCGTAAGCATAACACATACTCGGGGAAACAGCTTCCGTATTGTTTTCCTTCATCGCTTTTTCCAATGCGGCAAGCGACATGTGTTCATCTGACAGAGGAATGTAGATTTCAGTACTTGCAGCCCATAAAACGGCGATACGTTCGCAATTATTGGCAGCCTTGAAATCACGGATGTCCTGGCGCAGTTGTTCTACCATTTCCCAACGGGTGGCAGCCTGTTTGATGTGCGTTCCGTTTAAGCGTTTAGCCCAGTTGTGATCGAATGCAGCCGGCATCGGTTTGATGGCCTGCAATTCTTCTTTCACATTGTTCAGGTCTTTTTCCTTTAATACTTCAGCATACATGGCAGCTTCGTATGCATTATCAGGGAATATATCCCAACCGCCGAATACAATATCGTTCAGATCAGCCAAAGGCACAATGTCTTTGATTGCTTTCTCTTCTCCGCTTTCCAATCGCATAGTCGCCATCTGGGCGATTGAGCCGATTGGTTTCGCTACTCCTTTACGAGCAGCCAGAGTACCTGTAATCATGGTGGTTGATACTGCTCCACCTACACCCACAACGAGAATGCCAAGTTTCCCTTTAGCTTCTTTTACTTCGATTTTTTCCATGTCAATTTAAGTTCAAAAATAATTGTGCAAATTTAGGCCTTCTTAATTGAATTAAAAAGGATAAATATGCGATATAATTGGTCAAAAATACTATAATTTCCAATAACTTGCCAGTCTTTCTGTACAAAAGTACTATTCTCTTCGTACTAAAGGCTTGTTTTTTGAGTTGCACGTAAGATAAAAAATATCTATCTCTTGAACTATTTTGTTACAAAACTATAAAAATAGATTGGTTTCACAAATAATTTTGACGAATATAGTTGTTTATCGAATAAAAATACTTTCCTTTGTGGCATGTGAACAACATAGTTTTCAGAAATTGCTCTTTTATCTCCGATGTAATATTCAACAAGTGAATTTATTTTGTAGTAATGGACCTTTCCAAGATTATTTGTTACAGTTTTTTTATTAATTATTTTATATCATTTTTGTATGAATATTTACATTGGTAACCTGAACTATCGGGTTAGAGAATCTGACTTACAGCAGGTTTTAGAAGAGTATGGAGTTGTAGAATCAGTAAAGTTAATCATTGATCGCGACACTAACAGATCAAAAGGTTTTGCATTCGCAGAATTTACAAATGAAAGCGAAGCAAGAAATGCAATCAATGAATTGAACGGTGCTGAATACGAAGGCCGTCAGATGGTTGTTAAAGAAGCTACTCCAAGACGTTGAGTTAGTTTTAACAAATAGTATAAGAGAAGGGGTACGGAAGCTAAACATCCGTATCCCTTTTTTTATTGCTGATAATTTCTTACGTTTGCTGCAAATTTTGAAATAAATGAAAACTCTTCCCTTGAAATCTACCCGTCTGCTTCTGCCGGGTATTTGCTTTCTGATTGCAAATCTATTTGTTGTATGTTCGGCCCAGGCACAAATTTCCGACCGGGTGTTTAAGTCGGACCACCGGATCGATCCGGAAAAGAAAGGGCAATTATCTGTCGAGTTGGATAATATAAGTTTCTTTAAAGATAATGAATATACCGGTTCGATTATGAAAGGATATTCTTTGCCGGGATTCTGGATACAACCGAAGGCTGTTTTTTATCCGCTGGGTAATATAAAACTTGAGTTGGGAGTACATATGCTCCGTTATTGGGGGGCAAAGAAATATCCGAGCCTGGCTTATCAGGATATTGCCGAATGGAAAGGCGACCAGTATCAGCATGGTTTCCATGTCCTTCCTTTTTTTCGGGCGCAGATGGCTTTGTCCGATCATGTGAATATTGTTCTTGGTGATATCTATGGCGGTGCTAATCATAACCTGATCGAACCTTTATATAATCCGGAGTTGAACCTGACGGCTGATCCTGAAGCCGGACTTCAGTTGTTGTATGACTCCCGCAGGTTTGATCTGGATGTCTGGGTGAACTGGGAAAGTTTTATTTTCCGTGAAGATACGCATCAGGAGGCTTTTACTGTCGGGTTGTCGGGGCGTTATAAACTGAATGATCCGGATGCGCGTTTTCATTTTTATGCACCGGTGCAGGGATTGGCCCAACATCGGGGAGGGGAGATCGATACGATATTTACTAACTCTGTACAGACATTGATGAATGGTGCTGTGGGAGTCGGTACGGTTTGGAACACAGGTAATCCGATATTCCGGAATGTAAATCTTGAATTTGATGTCGCTGGTTATTATCAGCAGGCCGGTAAGTTATGGCCATATGGTAGCGGCTCCGGTTTTTATGTCCGGGCATCTGCGGATATTTACGATTTTCGGGTGAAAACATCTTATTGGAACAGTAATAAATTCATCTCCATGTTCGGCAGTCCGTTTTATGGAGCGGTATCGACATCGGATGAAGGTGTTTCTTTTGACGGGCAAAATATGGTTTATCTGGGGTTGGAATACTCAAAGAGTTTCGGGAAAGGTTTTTCCCTGGGGGTAGATGTGGATGTATATCAGCATCTGTCTGTCGATAAGTTTGGACCGGGGGCTGGTGAAGTCGGTAAATCCGGCAGCGCTACCAGTTTTTCGGCAGGGATTTATTTCCGGATCAATCCATCGTTCCTGATCAAGCAGTTTTAAAAGGAGAAAATAATGAAAGTAAATAAAGGTCTAATTTATATTAGACCTTTTTTCTTTCTGATAGGATTCAAGCAAAAATAGTGTTTTTGCTAATGACGGGAAAGTTGGTAGAACGACCGGGCGTTCCGGATTCCACTCCGGATCTTCCGTGATCATTGTGGATAAAGTTCCCGCATGCATGAGTACTGTCTGTGCATCTGTGATAGCCGTTATGATATGACGTTTTTCCGTAGGCAATAAAACGAAATACCCTTCATCGACTTCTACTACCGGGGTTGCCGTTTTCGAACAGATGAGAAGTTTGCCTGTAGTGACAAAAAGTAATATGTTTCCCATTTGTTCTGTGTCATATACTACTTCACCGGCTTTTACTTCTTTGCATTCAAATTGATTAATAAAATTCTTCATAAAAAATTGCTACTCGTTCAGCATTGCTTCAATCGGCCTGTTTGGCAGATATTGAAGCATACCGGTAGAGTATTCTATCTGATGTTTACCGTTTTCATCGGAGTAGATTACATAATATTCAATACCGGGAATATTTTTTGCCGCTTCACGTGCTTTTTCCAGCCCCATCGCCATGAAGGCTGTCGCATAAGCATCGGCGGTGATACAATCTTCAGCTACAATTGTTGCGCTTAATATGCTTTGTTCGGATGGGTATCCGGTACGCGGGTCAATCGTATGGGCGTACTTTTTTCCATCTTTGATGTAGTAGTTACGGTAGTTGCCGGATGTGGCAACGCCTCCTTTTTTGCATAACTGGACTACTTCTTCTATATCGTTTTTTACTCCGGTTGAATCGTCTTCCGGCTTGTTGATTCCTATACGCCAGCATTTTCCGTTCTGGTTGACGCCTTTCATTGTTACTTCGCCACCAATTTCGACCATATAATTTTCAATGCCTTCACGTTCGAGCAGACGTGCTATGATATCGCTTGCATATCCTTTGGCAATCGCGGAGCAATTCAACAGGATACGGGAATCATCTTTTACTACTTTCCGTCCGTCCAGTCTGACTTTCTGATAACCGACGAATTGTTTGATACTGTCGATCATTTGAGGGGTCACACTGTCCATTTTGCTGAAACCGAATCCCCAGAGATTGACCAAAGGAGCACAGGTGATATCGAAAATGCCTTCCGAATGGTCGGATACCTCTTTTGCTTTATTGAACACCTCGATAAACCAGTCATCTGCTTCGACCGCCTCATTCCGGTTCACTTTTGATATGATAGAGTTCGGATTGAACGGATTTAACGAAAGATTGAACTTTTGAAATTCGGCATCAATCTTTTCTGTCAGTATTTCAGAACCTTCATATTTAATATGATAGATAGTATGAAAAACGGAACCGCTTTCTTCGAAATATTGTTTCTGTTTTGTACAGGCAGTGAACATAAGTATCCATAAACCGGCCGCCAGAATGATCTTCTTGTACATCTCTTTAAATTTTAGCGCAGCAAAGATACTAAAATTTATTGTAATTCAATCAATGTCAGTTGTCAAGCCTTTTTGTTTTCCATATAAGCCCCTTTCATGGGAGATGCGCAGTTGCGTGTAAAAATATCCAGGATACCGCGGCTATGGCGGGATACAGGCTGTGTCCATTGTTTACGACGCTCCGACAGAATCCGGTCTATTTCCTCCGGTGATTGTTGGAAGCCGTTGGTTCCGATGATCTCGAGCTTACGGGCAGGAATGTCGATACGGATCAGGTCATTGTCTTCAACCAGGGCGATAGGACCGCCGTCGTATGCTTCCGGCGAGACGTGTCCGACGGCCGGGCCGCGGGTGGCTCCGGAAAAACGTCCGTCGGTAATGAGGGCAATGCTTTCTGCCAGTTCCGGGTCGGAGGCGATGGCTTCGGTCGTGTAAAACATTTCCGGCATTCCACTGCCTTTCGGGCCTTCGTAACGGATAAAGACGGCTTCTCCCGGATGGATATTTTTCTGCAATACAGCTTGCAATGCTTCTTCTTCGCTATCGAATACACAGGCCGTTAATGTTGCCTGCATCAGGTTGGGGGAGATGGCGGCATGTTTGACAACGGCTCCTTCCGGGGCGAGATTCCCTTTTAATATGGCAATCGCTCCTTGTTTCCGGATCGGACTTTTAAAAGGTTTGATAATGTCGCTGACTTTTACTCCAAGCGGGGACAAGTATTTGCGGCATCCTTCATAAAATCCGTTTGTGCGGAGTGTTTCAAGATTTTCTCCCAGGCTTTTGCCTGTTACTGTCCGGACGTCCAGGTTAAGCACGTCTTTCAGTTCTTCCAGAATGGCGGGAACACCGCCGGCATACCAGAAATATTCGCCCGGCCAGAATCCGCTTGGACGGATATTCAGTAAAAAAGGAATTTGGCGATGGATTTCATCAAATAATTCAGGCGGCAGGTCGATGCCTAGTTCATGCGCAATGGCCGGCAGATGTAGCAGGCTGTTGCTGGAACCGGCTATCGCGGCGTGCACTATGATAGCATTTCTGAAAGCGTCGATTGTCAGGATATCGGAAGGCAGTAACTCTTCTTTTCCTAATTCGACGGAACGCTGGCCGGCATACCGGGATATCTCTTTTATATAATGTACGTGCGTAGGGATTAAGGCCGAACCCGGCAGTGCGATACCCAGCGCTTCGGCCATTACCTGCATTGTCGAGGCTGTTCCCATAAAAGAGCAGGCTCCGCAAGCCGGGCAGGCATCTTTTTTATAAGCGAGGAATTGCTCTTCGCTTATTTCTTTCCGTTCGTATTGTGCATTGTATGTTCCGATTTGTTCTAAAGTCAGCAGGTTGGGGCCGGCTTTCATAATACCTCCCGGCAGGAGCAGGGCCGGCATATTCAGCCGGGCGATCGCCATCAGGTGGGCGGGTACCGATTTGTCGCAACTGGTAATGAATATTCCCGCATCGAAAGGCGTTGCTTTTACGTGTATCTCCATCATGGCTGCCATGATATCGCGGGATACGAGCGAATAGTTCATTCCGTCGTGGCCCTGTGCTTCGCCGTCGCAAATGTCAGTGACGTAGTAATTGGCAGCCCGTCCTCCGGCATCGCCGATACCTTTGCCGGCTTCTTCCACCAGCTTGTTCAGATGGGCACTTCCGGGGTGGCTGTGTCCGTAACTGCTCTCAACGATGATTTGCGGTTTGCTGAGATCTTCAATGCTCCAACCACTACCGAGGCGGAGTGAATCGAGTTCCGGTGCCAATTTACGTAATTCCTGACTTTTCATATACATTTATTTTATTAGCAGAAGAACAGGTGTTCTATCAATATTTTTGCTCCGATACCGATTAGTATCAGTCCGCCGATCAGGTCGAGTTTCAAATCCACCTTACGTCCGAAACGACTTCCGAAATAAACGCCTGAAACAGACATAAGGAATGTGATGATTCCGATCAGGGAAGCCTGGATGATGATATCCGATTTCAGGATAGCCAGCGAGATACCGATAGCCAGTGCGTCGATGCTTGTTGCTATGGACAGTCCTAACAATGTTTTGTTGCAGAGCGGATTTGTTTTGCAGTCTTCATCTTCTTCCTGCGTACTGTCGTATATCATTTTACCTCCCAGGTAAAGCAACAGGACGAAAGCGATCCAGTGGTCGAAGGCTGTAATGTATTTCTGGAATCCGACACCGGCCAGATAGCCCAGAACTGTCATTGTGGCCTGTGTGATACCCATAAAAGAGCCGATCTTAACCATATTGCACACAGTGCAATTCCGGATTACTGCTCCGCCGGTTACGGACACGGCCAAACTATCCATCGATAATCCGATGGCTAGTAACACTATTTCTATAATTGACATAAATTAAAAAGTTTCCACCCCGGGTGTACTCATATTTCTGATTCTATCTTATAGTTGTTTCTATTGGATGAATTCCTGGAAATCAACTCGCCGATGAATCCGGCTAAGAACATTTGCGTTCCGAGGATCATCGCAGTAAGCGATATATAGAAATATGGAGAGTTTGTTACCAACGGACGTAAATCGCCGGAGAACATGGAGATCAGTTTCATGCTTAATACGAATACCAATGCGATGAAACCGATAAAGAACATCACGCTTCCCCACAGACCGAAGAAATGCATCGGCTTTTTTCCGAATTTGGAAGTAAACCATAACGTGATCAAATCCAGATAGCCGTTGACAAAACGGTTTAGCCCGAATTTGGTTGTTCCGTATTTGCGTGCCTGATGCTGTACGACTTTTTCACCGATCTTATGGAAACCGGCAATCTTTGCCAGGTATGGAATATACCGGTGCATATCGTTGTACACTTCGATATTTTTGATAACGACATTTTTGTAAGCCTTCAGGCCGCAATTGAAATCGTGCAGGTTGTTTATGCCGGAGAATTTGCGGGCCGTGGCATTGAATAGCTTTGTCGGGATCGTTTTGGATAACGGGTCGTACCGTTTCTTTTTCCATCCTGAAACGAGGTCGTATCCGTCTTCCGTGATCATACGGTAGAGTTCCGGGATTTCGTCCGGACTGTCCTGGAGGTCGGCATCCATGGTGATGACGACATCTCCCTGGGCACGCTCGAAACCGCAATGCAGTCCGGGTGATTTGCCGTAATTGCGACGGAACTTGATGGCTCTGATACAAGGATTCTTTTGCTGTAAACCCTCGATCACTTCCCATGAATTGTCCGTACTGCCGTCGTTTACAAATATAATTTCGTAAGTAAAGTTATGTTCTTTCATCACCCGCTCTATCCATGCTTCCAGTTCCGGTAGAGACTCGGCTTCGTTGTACAACGGAATAACTACTGATATATCCATTATTTGTATTGTTTCTCCTTATTGTTCTTGTCTGATCGTACCGGTTTCATTGTTCCTGCACAGAATGGCTGCTACCGGTATCGAAAGTATAATACCATAAAATATATTATTGAAAACACCCTGAATAGCCATATGGATAGGAGTGAAATTGGTTTTTCCGATTGCTTCCATGACTTCGGTGCTTACCTGTGAATCTTTCAGTACTTCGATCATCTGGTTTACGGAGTTTGCCAGAAAATCGGCCGGAGCGATAAACTGGAAGAACACGAAATGTTCGAGGGCGACGATCAATGCGGCAAAAAAGTAAAGCATTGTGCCGAAGCGCCAGGCATGAAAGAAACTGATCTTTCCGCCGATGTCCTGTTTGTATCGTTTTGTCAGATAATAGGCGATGAACGGTACTGTCAGTGTAAGCACTATATATATAATGTTTAGGGCAGGAACCGTATTGCTGAAAATAAAGAACAGGTACTTGATCACCCAGAAAATTCCCATGGCTAAACCATAAGTCATCGCGCTTTTTAATAGTAGACCTTTATTTTCTTCCATTTGTGCTGCTGTTTTAAAGTTTCTATCAGCAAAATTAATCCTTTTGTTATAATATGCAATGTATAACAATAAAAAAAGAGGAAGTTTATTGTCATAAACCTCCTCTTCCAAATTTTTGAATTTTCAATTGTTAATTATCAATTTCCAATTCTTCTGAGCCTCTTGTCGGATTCGAACCAACGACCCCGAGATTACAAATCACGTGCTCTGGCCAACTGAGCTAAAGAGGCAGGTGGGTAAGCTTGCTACATCGCGCCGCTACAACCAAGTACCCTTGCTGCGGTCAAGCCCTGGGGGATTCCGAGGGAGCATGCCGTGTAGGACTTACCCGGGTGCAAAAGTAGTAAACCTTTTATTTTAGTTGTGGTTAAAAAGTGTTTATTCTTTATTGCCGGCTTGATTTATCTTACCGGTAAACTCTATATCGAGTCAACTTCTATTATAGATGAGGCTGAAAGTAGTCAACTAAAAACATTAACACAGTATAGATAGTGTTTCATTGTAATGAAACAAGTGTTTCTACCTAATGAAACAAATGTTTCAATAGGATGAAACAGATTTTCGGAAGGAGGTATTTTATCAATTGTTTCGGCGGTTATCTTTTTTTCTATAGATTCAACTTTACATTTGGTATATGTATAAATATTCTTGTACATTTGTACCCTAATTCAAAAATCAAAAACACTAAGAACAATGGGTGGTTTTTTCGGAACTATTTCTAATTCGTCTTGTGCAACTGACTTATTTTACGGCACAGACTACAATTCTCACCTGGGAACCCGCAGAGGCGGTATGGCAACCCTACACGAAGGCGTCTTCAAACGCTCTATCCATAATCTGGAAAATTCTTATTTCCGTACTCGTTTTGAAAGTGAACTGGAGAAATTCCAGGGAAATTCAGGTATAGGTATCATCAGCGATACAGATCCTCAACCAATCTTCATTAATTCTCACTTAGGTAAATATGCCGTTGTGACCGTAGCCAAGGTGAACAATCTGGAGGAACTACAGAATGAATTGCTGGATAAGGGATGTCACTTTTCAGAAATGAGTTCCGGCCAGATCAATCAGACTGAATTGATTTCATTACTGATCTCTCAGGGTAAGACGTTTGTTGAAGGTGTGGAAATTGTTTTCGAAAAGATTAAAGGTTCCTGCTCGATGCTTATTCTGACAGAGGAAGGCATTATTGCCGCACGCGACAAATGGGGGCGTACTCCGATCCTGATCGGTAAGAAAGAAGGTGCCTATGCGGCATCAAGCGAACCTTGCAGCTTCCCGAATCTGGGATATGAAATAGATTATAATGTAGGACCAGGCGAAGTGGTTATGCTTACGGCAGACAAGATGACGCAGTTGCGTAAGCCGAATAAGAAAATGCAGGTTTGTTCTTTCTTATGGGTGTACTATGGTTATCCGGTCTCTGAATATGAAGGGGTGAACGTAGATGCTTCCCGTTATGCCAGCGGTCTGGCTATGGCGAAGAAGGATGAGGTGGATGCTGATTTTGTATCGGGTATCCCTGACTCCGGTATTGGTATGGCGCTGGGATATGCTGAAGGTAAAGGGATTCCTTACCGTCGTGCTATCGTTAAATATACACCGACATGGCCCCGTAGCTTTACCCCGGCCAACCAGTCCGTACGTGACCTGGTTGCTAAAATGAAACTGATCCCGAACCGTGCCCTTCTGAAAGGGAAACGGGTGATTTTCTGTGACGACTCGATTGTTCGCGGAACACAGCTTCGCGATAATGTAAATATATTATATGGATATGGAGCGAAAGAGGTGCATATGAGAATCGGATGTCCTCCGATCCTGCATGCTTGTCCGTTTGTCGGTTTTTCTGCTTCCAAGTCCCACCTGGAACTGATTGCCCGCCGGATTGTCAAGGAACTGGAAGGGGATGATGCAAAAGATCTGGATAAATATGCAACAACAGGTACCGAGCAATATAATATGTTGGTGGAACGTATCCGTGAGCAGCTGAATATCACTACACTTAAATTCAATACAGTAGAAGACCTGATCGCTTCGATCGGCCTGCCGAAGGAATGTGTTTGTACACATTGTTATAATGGCAATGGCTGTTTTTAAGAGGGGGTAATTATAGAAAGAATTGAACTATCCCGTTCCCGTGCTTGACACGGGATCGCAAAGGCACAGACCATATCCTATATGTATATTTTGATACTGCCGGTTCTTTTGCGACCCCGTGTCAAGCACGGGGACAAGATAGTTCAAACCAGATAAAAAGAGAAATAATTACAAAACAATCGTTGGGTAATTATTTCTCTTTATTATTTTGTTATTCGTCGCTCTTTACCTACTTTTATGCTTTAAATATAAAAGTATACCTTATGACAGTATTAGATAGATTTTTAAAGTATGTAACGTTTGAAACACAATCGAGTGAAGAGACCGGGACGACACCAAGTACTCCGGGACAGCGGGTGTTTGCAGAAGAATTGGTAAAGGAACTGGAAGAAATAGGTCTGGAAGACATCACGCTGGATGAAAACAGCTATCTGATGGCAACACTTCCGGCAAATACCGATAAGAAGATTCCGGCTATCGGCTTTATCGCCCATCTGGATACCAGTCCGGATATGTCGGGAAAAGATGTGGTTCCACGGATTGTAAATTATAAAGGAGGAGATATCGTCCTGTGCGCCGAAGAGAATGTAGTTCTTTCTCCCCAGATGTTTCCGGAACTGAATGATTATAAAGACCAGGATATTATTGTAACCAACGGTAAGACCTTGCTGGGAGCCGACGATAAAGGCGGTGTGGCAGCCATCATCGCTGCTATGAAATATCTGAAGGATCACCTGGAAATCGAACATGGCAAGATACGTATCGGTTTTACTCCGGACGAGGAGATCGGGGAAGGGGCCAACCATTTTGACGTGGAGAAATTCGGTTGTGAATGGGCTTATACGATCGACGGCGGGCAGATCGGCGAACTGGAATATGAAAACTTCAATGCGGCAGCTGCCAAAATAACTTTTAAAGGTTTGAACGTTCATCCGGGTTATGCGAAGAACAAGATGCTGAATGCTTCGTTGCTGGCTATCGAGTTCGCTTCGTGGCTGCCGGCTTCACAACGTCCGGAACATACGCAGGGGTACGAAGGTTTCTATCATCTGACCAATATGTCGGGTACGGTAGAGGAAGCCTCCTTGTCTTATATCATCCGCGACCATGTGCGCACTTTGTTTGAAGAAAAGAAAGCACAGTTGAAGATGTGGGTAAAACGTATGAACGAAATCCATCCGGGCAGTACGACGCTGGAACTTCGCGACCAATATTATAATATGCGTGAAGTGGTTGAACCGAAGAAATATATCGTAGACCTGGCCTTTGAAGCCATGGAGTCTGTCGGTGTTAAACCGCTGGTTAAACCGATTCGCGGCGGAACGGACGGTGCCCGTTTGTCATTTATGGGATTGCCCTGCCCGAATATATTTGCCGGCGGGTTGAATTTCCATGGACGTTATGAGTTCCTTCCGGTCAACTCATTGGAAAAGAGTATGCAAACAATTATAAAAATAACCGAGCTTCTGGCTCAAAAATCTTAAACGTAATAATAACATGAAAACGACTCCGTTTACCGATGTACATATCGCATTGGGAGCAAAAATGCATGAATTTGCAGGTTATAATATGCCGATCGAATATACCGGCATAATCGATGAACACATGACCGTTGTGAATGGTGTAGGTGTATTCGATGTATCTCATATGGGAGAGTTTTGGGTAAAAGGCCCGAATGCGCTGGCTTTTATCCAGGGTATCACTTCCAATGATGCATCTGTTTTGCCTTTGGGCAAGGCGCAATATACTTGCTTCCCGAATGATAAAGGTGGTATTGTGGATGACCTGCTGGTTTATCACTATGAACCGGAAAAATATCTGTTGGTCGTAAATGCAGGAAATATTGCAAAAGACTGGGATTGGTGTGTCAGTCACAACACAGTGGGAGCAGAGCTTGAAAACTCTTCCGACCGTACTGCCCAGCTGGCTATCCAGGGACCGAAAGCAACTGAAGTGTTGCAACGCCTGACTCCGGTCGATCTTTCGTCTATCCCTTATTATTCTTTTGTGACCGGAGAGTTTGCCGGTTGTAAGAATGTAATCATTTCCAATACGGGCTATACCGGTGCGGGTGGTTTTGAATTGTATTTCTATCCGGATGATGCAATGACTATCTGGAATGCAATCTTTGAAGCCGGCAAGCCGGAAGGTATCAAGCCGATTGGTTTAGGTGCCCGCGACACACTTCGTCTGGAAATGGGATTCTGTCTGTATGGCAATGATCTGGATGATACGACTTCTCCGATCGAAGCTGGATTGGGTTGGATCACTAAGTTTGCGGACGGGAAAGAATTTACAAACCGGGCAGAACTGGAACGCCAGAAGAAAGAAGGCGTTACCCGTAAGTTGTGTGCGTTTGAATTGGTAGACAAGGGTATTCCCCGTCATGGTTATGAAATTGTGGATGCAGAGGATCAGGTTATCGGTGTTGTAACATCCGGAACGATGTCGCCGGTGTTGAAGAAAGGTATCGGTATGGGATATGTGAAGCCTGAATATGCAAAAGCCGGTTCAGAATTCTTTGTGAAAGTACGTAACCGTAATCTGAAAGCACAGGTGGTCAAAGCGCCGTTCAGAAAATAATGAAAAACAGGCATATGTAAATAAGAAGCCTCATTCGTTACCGGATGGGGCTTTTTTATATATCTTTGCGCCGAAAATATAAAGATAGGTCTCATGTTGAACTTTCTGAAGAACTGGACATTGCCTGTTGCAATGCTGACCGGTGTATTGGGTTATTTGATGTTTGCCAACTTCACCTTTCTGGAGCCGACAAAACCGTTTATGAACACGCTTATTGCGTATCTTACTCCTTTATTGATTTTTGGTCAGTTATTACTTACTTTTTGTAAAGTGGATTGGCGGGAGTTGATGCCGTCTCCGTGGCATGGATGGCTGTTGCTGTTTCAGATTGTTTCTTCATGTGCCCTGGCTGCCTTGTTGATCTTTGTTCCCATGGGAGGTTCCTACCGGGAGGTTTTTGAAGCAGCGATGGTTTGCCTGATCTGTCCGACGGCGACAGCGGCGGCAGTTATTACGGGTAAGTTGGGCGGGAGTGCTTCCAGTCTGACTACTTATACCCTGTTATCGAATATTTTGGCAGCGGTAGCTGTGCCGTTGATATTTCCTTTGGTCGAGCCTCATACGGACGTTACTTTCTTCACCGCTTTTCTGAAGATTTTAAGTAAAGTGTTTCCGTTGTTGCTTTTCCCGTTTTTTCTGGCATTGTTTTTCCGGTATTGTCTTCCGAAGATACATCATTTTTTGTTAGGTTTCCATGACCTGGCTTTTTATATGTGGGGGATGGCGCTGGCCATCGTAACGGCTCAGACCGTGAAATCGCTTGCCCACAGTACGATTCCGGTAGAGGTCGAGATATTGATCGCATTGGCCGGTTTTGTCACTTGCGCCCTTCAATTCTTTCTCGGAAAACGGATCGGAACTATTTATAAAGACCGCATCAGTGCCGGTCAGGCCCTGGGACAAAAGAACACGGTGCTCGCCATCTGGATGTCTTATACTTATCTCGACCCGGTTTCTTCGGTCGGTCCGGGTTCTTATGTGTTGTGGCAGAATATATTTAATAGCTGGCAGCTGTGGAAGAAACGGAAAAATGATTCTAAAATGTAAATAACAAAGAATAAAATATATGAGATTAAGTAATGAATGGTTCACTGCCTTGTCGGAAGACGAAGACGGGCATTTGGTAACAGTAAGCGGACGCGATGAACTGACGGAATTTATCCAGTCCGGTAAATTCAAGGAACGTGTTGAAATAACCTGGAAATATGAAGGGGATGAGAAAGGAATGCCCATAGACGTACTTGCCGAACAGATGGAGAATGTACAGGAAACTTTACGCAAAGCCATGGAAAAAGATAAACTCTCCATCCTTACCGCTGTTTATACTGGGGCAGGAGAGAAGATATGGGTTTTCTACACCCGTACAGTCCGCGTTTTCGGCGAACGTCTGAATGAGGCACTCGCTCCGTTCGATCTGTTACCTATTTCTATTTATACGGAAGTCGATCCCGAATGGGAAGAGTATCTGGATATGTATGAGATGAAGCAGTGGGCACTCGATTAAGGCGTGTTTAGCTCTTTTCTGACTAACCAGCTGCCGATGCGCGATTCGGAAATTCCTTCTTTCAACCGATAGCTACAAATGAAACGGTCGTCTTTTATTTCAGATTCCATGTAGTTGAACTGACATGTTTTTTCTGTATAAAAGGCTTCCGCAAGTTCTATGATATGGGTGGAGAGAAGGAATTTGCTTTGCGGATATTTTTTCAGCAGATTGAGAACGATGACCGAAGCCTCATAAGCATCGCGGGCATTTGTTCCCCGGAAGAGTTCGTCGAACACGATGAAATAAGCATCTTCTTCCTTGACTTTTTCCAGTATGCTTTTGATACGTAATACTTCCGCATAGAAATGGCTTTCTCCTCTTTTTAAAGAATCCGGTAAATTGATGGAAGTAAAAATACCCTTGTATACCGGGCAACGCATATAAGTTGCCGGTACCGGTAATCCGGCGTGAGCCAACCAAATAACCGACGATAACGCTTTCAGAGTCGTCGATTTGCCAGCCATATTGGAACCTGTGAAAATATTGATATGTTTTTCCTCCAAATGCCAGTCATTACGTACGGCTTGCGGCAAAGCCGGATGGAAAAAGTTGTGTATGACCAACTCTGTGTCGCCAGAATGTAATTCCGGGTAACAAAATCCTTTCTCTTTAGCTATTTGATGCGCGGAACGAAAGGCGTCCAATTCGTATACAATATCAAGTATCCCTCGTACAGCGATTTTTCCCCTATTGCGGAAAATGTAGTCGAACTGGTCGATTTCGTAACAAGTTAATCTGGTTTCCCTGTTCGGGATTGAAGCAAAAACATTGCTGTCCACATAGGAACGTATCATCCGGAGCGTTTGTTTGATAATGTCCGGTTGTGCGGACTCTTCTATGGGAGATGAGATCTGGCGTAATTCCCGGATCAATTCACATAAATATAAGCATCCACGGCTTTTAATATAGTTCCACGGATTTTTCTGCAATTTGTTTTTTAACCATTGGTAGTAGGAGAGGACGCCTAATACGGTTGTGGGGGACGGCTCATTATAATTCAGGTAATATTCGATGAAGTCCAGGGTGTTCCCGTCTATTTCGAAGCTGGGTATTCCACCGGCGCGAATGGATTCGATGCGGTAGTGGAGTGTTTGGATATTGTTAACAGGATGGGTAACCCAGTTTTGGAGTACGTTACGGCCGCCTTTAGACTGAGTCTCGGTATAAATACCGGTCAGATCAAATTCTCCGTAGGGATTTTGCGTAACGCATAAGTCATTACGGGTCTGTATATCTGTTTCGAGTTTCTTTGTTCCTGTCTGTCCCATTGGACAAAGATAGTTTTGTTTATGAAACTAAAGATACTCCGGGGTAAAAAAATACAAAAGGAGTTGTCTTTGAAAACAACTCCTCCGTGTAAATATATAAACTCTAAAAAATAACTGGCAGATCACCAGGTAATGCTATTGCAATCTGACTAATCTGTAAAGCAATTGCTGGATTGCTTCCTGATAGTCGTCGATAATGGATTGTGAGAATGCTTCAGGGAACAAATCTCTGTGTTTTTCTACGTAGTTGTAGAAATCTGATGCATGTTTTACGATGTCTTTCGGAGTTTTGGTTTCCGGGATGGCAATCTGGAGGTCGCCTACCAAGGCGAATGTTGTTTCGGTGATTCTGTCGATCACGTCCAGCAAGGAGGCGATGGCTTCATCTAATGCCATATGTTTAGCATAACTGCCGGTTCCGGTTACGCTCCAGTGAAAAAGTTTGAGACTACTGTTGAATGAGAAAAGTTCTCCGATAAATGTTGCGATCTCTTTATTGGAAGTGCGGGTCGCTTTTTCTTTTTGTTCTGATTTTACTGTTGTACTCATAATTTTGTTTATTTATGTTTTGTACTTAATAAACATCATAGGCAACAGGAAAGTTTACGGGAATATTAGAAAATATTTGAAGATGATTTATGGTAACAATAAGGTTGTAAAAGCTGTTTATAAATGGAATATGGATAAATAATTATGACACAGATAAAATTGAAACGGATATATGAAGATCCGGAGCCAACGGATGGTTACAGGGTCTTTGTGGATCGGCTATGGCCCAGAGGTATGAAAAAGGAAGCGGCACATTTCGATTTGTGGGAAAAAGATGTAACTCCCTCTCCAGAACTTCGAAAGTGGTTTCATCAGGCACCCGATGAAAGGTGGAATGAGTTTGCCGCATTGTATAGCAAAGAGCTGAACGGTTCGGAGGCAGCAAGGGTATTTGTGGAGAAGATCAGGCAATATCCGGTCGTCACGTTGCTATATGCTTCTAAGAGTCCGGACCATAATCATGCACTTATTTTGAAAAAGTACCTGGGGGAACTGATGGTTGGCGATAGGTAATGTGTCATCTGTACTGTACGGAGGGTAGGAAGCGTGCTACATCGGGATGCTCCCTACGTAGGTACACTCTGTACCTACTGGTAGGGACAGATCATACCTAGCGGTAAGTACAGGTTGTCCCTAGGGATAGGGACGCAACGTACCTACTGCTAGGGACAATCTCTATACCGGACGGAACAGGCTATGATTACTGTGTGATCAGGTAAGCCTTGAACGCTTTGAAGTCTTTGCTGAGTTCGACACTTTGTTTCGTTCCTTTCATAAAGGCTTGCAACTTGGCCGGAATTTCAATGTCTGCATCGAGGATGCGGTCTACTGTCCCTTTGAATTTCGCCGGGTGGGCAGTTTCAAGGAAGAGGCCGGTTTCGTCAGATTCGAGTGCATATTGTATCAAAGCCTGATAGCCGCAGGCACCGTGCGGGTCAAGTAGATAGCCATCGTTTTCATATACATATCTGATGGTGTATTCGATTTCTTCGTCGGTGAAACGGTAGCCGGTGATGTGCTGGCATATTTCATGGTGTTTGTCGCCGTAGATGTCGAATAAATCCATGATGCGGGCAAAGTTGCTCGGGTCGCCGACATCCATCGCGTTAGCTATCGTGGCTACGGAAGGACGCGGGGTGTAAACGCCTGTTCTTAGATATTCAAGGAATACGTCGTTGCGGTTGTTGGCAGCGATGAAGCGTTTAACGGGCAGTCCCATCCAGTTGGCAAAAAGACCGGCGGTGATATTTCCGAAGTTCCCGCTGGGAACGGAGATGACCAGGTTATCGGCTTTGCCGAGCTTATCCAGTTGTGCGTAGGCATTGAAATAATAGAATGATTGCGGGAGGAAGCGGGCCACGTTGATGGAATTGGCTGATGTCAGTTTCATGTGGCGGTTCAGTTCGTCATCCATGAAAGCCGATTTTACCAACGCCTGGCAATCGTCGAAAGTCCCGTCTATCTCAAGGGCGGTGATATTCTGTCCCAGTGTTGTGAACTGGCATTCCTGGATAGGACTGACTTTTCCCTTGGGATAAAGAACATACACGTGGATACCCGGTACACCTAGAAAACCGTTGGCAACGGCACTTCCCGTATCTCCCGAAGTGGCAACCAGTACGTTAACCTGTTTCAGTCCTTCTTTTTGGATGAAATATCCCAGCAGGCGGGCCATGAAGCGTCCGCCGACATCCTTAAAGGCTAGTGTCGGACCGTGGAAAAGTTCAAGGCTGTAAATATTTTCAGAGACGTTTACCACAGGGGTATCGAACGATAAAGTATCTTTTACGATTTCATTCAACGTTTCCGTTTCGATGTCTTCACCGAAAAAAGCCTGTGCAACCGTACAAGCTATTTCGTGGAAAGACTGATTTTTCATATTGTTGATTGTGCCCTCATCCAAACGGACGATACGTTCGGGCATATACAACCCCTTGTCACCGGCAAGGCCTTTTACTACGGCTTCTTCCAGGGTGGCGAGGGGAGCTTGTTTGTTTGTGCTGTAATATTTCATAATAATTCTTTTATAAATTCATCTTTTTCCAAAACTCCATATTTACCGTTCAGGACACTGAACTCGTCGAAGCAGCTCACTGCATCAGGCTCTTGTCCGGGTTTGTAGATCAGGAAGGGGACGGGGGTATTGGTGTGTGTACGGATCGAACAGGGAGTCGGATGGTCGGGAAGTACGGCAATGGCAACCGGTTCGTCCCATGTCTGCAACTCTTCATAGATAATGCGGATGGCCCGTTTATCCAGATATTCGATTGTTTTTATTTTGAGGTCTACGTCTCCTTCGTGTCCGGCTTCATCGCTGGCTTCGACGTGGAGGTAGACGAAATCATTTGTTTTCAGTGCTTCGAGGGCGGCATGCGCTTTGCCTTCGTAGTTGGTATCATATAATCCGGTGGCGCCTTCCACGCTGATAACTTCAAGACCGGCATAAACGCCGATGCCGCGAATCAGGTCGACGGCTGAAATAACGGCCCCTTTATTGAAACCGTACATCTCCTGCATGGTCTGCATGGCAGGACGATAACCGGGCGACCAGGGCCAGATACTGTTTGCCGGGTCTTTTCCGGCTGCCATACGTTTCCGGTTGACGGGATGGTCTTTCAATATTTCCTGGGATTTCAGAATCAAGTCATTCAACAGGTCGGCAGTCTCTTGTGCTTCCGGCACTTCCGGTTTGACCATCAACGGGCGGAAGGGGTGGAGGGGAACGTCGTGGGGCGGCGTGCAATCCAGCCGTTTGTCGCCTCCTTTGATAACCAAAAGGTGACGGTAGGAGACACCGGTGTAGAATTTTACTTTGTCGGAGCCTAATTTCTCGTTGAGGAATTGTATTAACTCGTCGGCCTCATCGGTGGATATATGGCCGGCCGAATGGTTTTTCAGGATATCTCCTTCAACACAAATAAGGTTGCAGCGCATCGCCATTTCACCCGGTTGAAGGGTGACACCGATGCTTGCAGCTTCCAGTACGCCACGTCCTTCGTATACTTTCGGCAGGTCGTATCCTAATACGGCCATGTTGGCAACTTCGCTGCCCGGATGGAACCCGTCGGCAACCGTTTTCATTTGTCCGGTAACACCCAATGCTGCCAGCTTATCCATATAAGGAGTATCTGCATATTGCATGGGAGTCTTACCTCCAAGTGCCTCAATGGGTTCATCGGCCATGCCGTCGCCCAGGATTATTATACTTTTCATTTCGTATTAACTTAATTCATTCCTTTTCTTACCGAATATTGGCTATAGAGATTATATCGGCGAATACACCAGCAGCCGTTACATCGGCTCCGGCTCCGTAGCCTTTTATTATCATGGGATACTCGTGGTATCTTTCGGTGGAAATCATGATGATGTTGTTGCTGCCTTCCAGTTCGTAGAATGGGTGGTGGCTGTCGACTGTTTGCAGGCCGATTTCGCAAACACCTTTATCCATTTTGGCAACGAAGCGGAAACGTTTGCCTTCGGCTTCCAGTTGCTGGCGTTTGTTTTCAAATTCGGCATCCAGTTCTTTCACCTTGCACCAGAAATCGTCGAGCGAACCTTCGAAATATTTATCCGGCACGAACAAGTTGCGTTTTACATCTTCCTGCTCCACTTTGTAACCGGCTTCACGCGCCAGGATGACGAGTTTACGCAATACGTCTTTTCCACTCAAGTCGATGCGGGGGTCGGGTTCCGAGTAACCTTCCTCTTTTGCCATCAGGATTGCCTTGCTGAAAGGTATATCGGCACTCAGCGTATTGAATATATAATTTAATGTACCGGAAAGAACAGCTTCCAGTTTCAGGATATGGTCGCCACTGTTTCTCAGGTCGTTCATCGTATTGATGATAGGCAGTCCGGCTCCGACGTTCGTTTCGAACAGGAACTTGACGCCACGGTGGCGGGCCGTTTCTTTCAGTTTGATATAATTGCTGTAAGAGGACGAGGCGGCTACTTTATTGGCGGCTACCACTGAAACGTTGTTGTTGAGCAGCGTTTCATACAGGTCGGAGACAGCCGGGGTTGCCGTACAATCCACAAATACGGAGTTGAAGATATTCATTTTCAGAATCTCTTCTTTCAGATGTTCGGGAGAACTCTCTTCGCCGTTCTTTTTCAGTTCGTCGATACAGTTTTCCAGGTTCAGTCCTTCACGAAGGAAAAGGGCACGTTTACTGTTGGCGATACCGACAACATTTAGTTTCAGGCCGTTTTGTTCCATCAGTTTAGGTTGCTGGATACGGATTTGTTCCAGTAAGTTACCGCCTACCGTTCCGACACCTGCAATGAACAGGTTCAACACCTTATATTGTGACAGAAAAAATGAATCATGGATAGAGTTCAGGGCCTTGCGCAGATATTTGAGCTTGATAACAAATGATATGTTTGTTTCGGAAGCACCTTGTGCACAGGCAATCACGCTGATACCGGCACTGCCCAGCGTACCGAACAGCTTACCGGCAATACCTGGCGTACGTTTCATGTTTTCACCGACGATGGCGACTGTTGCCAGGTCTTTTTCGGCCACCGTATCGTTCATATCACCCTGGGCGCGTTCCAATGCGAACTCTTCATCCAGCACCTGCACGGCCAGGTCGGCATCGGCATTGCGGACAGCGAAAGTCGTATTGTTTTCGGAACTGGCCTGTGATACCATAAATACGCTGATACCGCTTTTTGCCAATGTCTTAAAGATACGGTAGTTTACACCGATCACACCAACCATGCCCAGTCCCTGAACGGTAATCAGGCAGGTGTCGTTGATAGAGGAAATACCTTTGATGATGGCTTTCCCTTCTTCTTTTACCTTTTCCTTGGAAATATAAGTACCCGGCGCTTCCGGATTGAATGTGTTCAGGATACGGATCGGAATATTCTTATGATATACCGGATAAATTGTCGGCGGATAGATGACCTTGGCTCCGAAGTTACATAACTCCATCGCTTCGGTAAACGTCAGCCGGTCGATTACATAGGCTGAACTGATGACGCGCGGGTCGGCAGTCATGAAACCGTCTACGTCCGTCCATATTTCCAAAACGTTGGCATCAAGCGCAGTAGCCAGGATAGAGGCAGTATAGTCGGAACCGCCACGTCCCAGGTTCGTTACTTCTCCGTTTTCCGTACTGGAAGAGATAAAGCCGGGAACCAGCGATACTTTAGGTAGCGGGTTGAAAGTCTCTTTAATGAGCTGGTTTGTCTGTTCGAAATCAACGATATGTTTGTTGAACTGCTTGAGCGTTTTGATAAACTTACGGGAATCGAACAGCTTGGCATCTTCAATGACATTCGACACGATGAGTGAAGAAATGCGTTCGCCGTAACTGACGATTGTGTCGGAAGTCTTGGCAGACAGGTCGTTGATAAGGTACACACCTTTGAAGATATTACCCAGTTCGTCCAGCAGGCTCATGACCTTTTTCTGCACTTCGATGCGCTGCATCTTATCGGGGATAACACCCTGAATCACATCCAGGTGACGTGTTATGATTTCGGAGAACTCCCTTTCGTATCCGACATCCCCTTTGGCAGCCATGGATGAGGTTGCCAGCAACTTATCCGTGATGCCGCCCAATGCAGATACGACAACGATTACAGGCTCTTCAATAGCCTCTACTATCTTCTTAACACTCAAAATACTATTCACGGAACCTACGGATGTTCCGCCGAATTTCAATACTTTCATCGGTATGTATTATTTTAATTGACAGCTGACGGTTGACAACTGACAATATATTTGTAACTAAATTAATTGATAAAAAGAACCGGAAAGAACCGGCATAAAGGATGCAATACAAATGATTGCAACAATGCAGGACGTGGCCGCTGCTCTTGTTTATTTGTAAATTCTAACCCCCCAAGGGGTCATCAATGCCCATGTATAATATGCTATACCTGCAATCATTCTTTTACTTTTCTAGTTTTCATATCTTATTGCAGGGGCAATATTACACATTATTTTTCAAATGCAAGCATTTTTTCAGTAGAAAGTGATAAAATAGTGGAAAGTTGATAGGAAAAGAGGGTATGATGATTACTATTGTTTATTTATTTTGCCCTTTTTCACCTGCCGTAACCAGAACACCGGGAGCAGACAAAGCAAGGTGACGATGAATGCGATATAGAAATCATCGTTGATGCCGCCTATGTATGCTTCTAGTTCGAGACGTTTGATTAATAGCTGTTCGGCGAGTGATTTGGCTGTCTCTTCGGTGGTACCGGTTGTCTGTAAGGCGAAGAAACTCAGTTTATCTATTGTCTGGTGATATATCTCACCAGTATAATTTAATGCTTCGCTGTAGCGTTGGGTATGGTAACTGGTGCGTTGGGTAAGCATATGGCTGAAGATGGCGACACCGAAACTGCCGCCCATTTGGCGGACGATATTGGTGATACTCGATGCTTGTGCCATTTGTACGACACTGATACGGGCTAATGATAAAGTTAATAATGGCGTGAAAAGTATTCCCATGCCGATGCCGCGAAGATAGAGGCTCATCATGATATACCATTTTTCGGTCAGGAAGGAGAGGAAGATGTTGAGATAGAAACTGAGTGCCATCAGGATCAGTCCGCCTGCAATCAGTATTTTAGGGTTTATCTTCTGCCCCAGTGCTCCGGCAGTGGGAGAACAAAATCCCTGGATGATTCCTACGGGAATAAAGAACATGCCGGCCTGGAGGGCTGAATATCCCAGATTGTTCTGCAAATAAAGGGGAATCAGGAAAGTGCTTCCGAACATGCCGACCCCGAAGATGAACATCATCACGTTTGCCAGGGTGAAATTGCGGTCTTTGAATATACGCAGGTTGATTAACGGATGCTTCACCGTCAGTTCGATATAAATAAAGAGTATGAACATAAGTGCGGAAATCCACATCGAGCCTAATACGACAGGACTGTTCCAGCCTTGTGTGTTGGTAGACGAATTGACTTCCGATAACCCGTACATGAACAGAGGCAGGAAGATGCCGGAAGTGATGAATCCCGGAATATCGAAAGGTTGTACTGTCTCCGCCTTATATTCTTTTTGCAGGATGGCTGTTACAAAGAGAGCGAGAGCCCCGACCGGTACATTTACATAAAATATATAGTTCCAGTTCAGATTGTCGACCAGATAACCGCCGATGGAAGGACCGAACGAGACGGATGCTGCCGAAGCGATGGCCCAGAAACCGAGTGCCGTTCCCCGCTGCTCCGGAGGAAAAACATTGCTGACAATCGCCATTCCGACAGGCATGATTGCTCCGCATCCAAGGCCTTCGATTACACGCCAGAAAATAAGTTCTTCGATCGAGGTGGAGTTTCCGCACATGAACGAACCGAAAGTAAATACCAATAAAGAAAGGAAATAAATCCGTTTGTATCCGAACCGGTCGGACAGCCAGGCGGCTGCGGGAAGGATGCTCGCAATAGCCAGCATATATCCTGTCAGAACCCATTCGGCAGTGTTGATACTGGCACCGAGCGTCCCCATGATAGCCGGAAGTCCGGTGTTCACGACGGTGGAGTCGAGCACGGCCATAAATGTCCCGATCATGATGTTGCCCAACACCAGCCATTTGTAGGCATTATCATTTGTATTTCCGTTCTTACCCATTATTGCTTCTTGATAATCTTAACGGTTGCAGACATGCCTGATACCAGTTTCGGCATCCGGGTATTTTCTTTTCCTTTTTTTACCTGGTCGACGGAGACTTTTATCGGGATGCGCTGGGCAACTTTGGTATAATTGCCGGAAGCATTATTAGGAGGGATCAATGAAAACTCCGAAGCTGTGTTTGTACCTATATAGAATATCTTTCCGGAAAAGGTGAGTCCGGGGTAGGCGTCCAGCGTGAAATCGGCTTTCTGTCCGAGGCGGAGCGTCCGGAACTTGGTCTCCTCCAGATAAACGGCTACCCAAAGGTCTTTCCCTTCATTGATTGTAAAGAGTGTCTGTCCGGGTTGAACCATGTCACCCGGAAGCGACCACCGTTTGGCAATCACGCCGTCGACCGGAGCTGTGATGCGATAATATCCCAATGAAACACGGGTGGATTCTATCGCTGCATCAGCTGAGGCGATTGCCGCTTCACCGGATGTGATCTGTGCCCGTGAGACCTTGATCTGATCTTTGGCTACTTCTACTTTTATACCTGTACTTTTCCAGGAGTCTTCCGCATCCTGGAATGTTTCCTGCGAAACGGCATTGGTGCTGTATAGTTTTTTGTCACGTAGATAGTTCACTTCTGCCTGATGGTAAGCGATTTCTGCCAGTTGGAGGTTCTTGATGGCAGTGTTGAGATTCTCTTTTTCCAGTTTCAGGTTGGTTATCGTCTGTTCACGGCGGGCAATGGTTTCCTGTAACTCTGCAACGATACCGCTGCTGTCAAGTTCGGCAAGGAGCATGCCGGCTTTGACCGTATCGCCTTCCCAGGCATATTGCCTGACCATCGGTCCCATGACCTGTGATGCGACGCTTACCCGGTAACTGTCAAGGTTGGCGTCATCAGTCGAAATATATTTGCGATAGTTCCACCACCATAGAAAGGCAATAATGACGGCGATTACCAATATGGCAATAAGCCATATCATACTTTTGTTGGGTGTTTTGTTAGAAGTACTTACACTATCCATAGTTGTGACGTATATTTTTCTGCTTAAAACAAATAAAATATATAAAGGTTCTGGCTATAAAGGTGATTAACAAGTTTGTACAAAAGCTTTTTCAACGGCTTTCCTTTTCCAAATCTGCCCGGCTCTTACTTTGTGTAACCAGATAAACCCCGGTAAAAACAAGGACTGCCGATAATACTTTTTGTAAAGAGAATGTGTCTTGTCCTATCATGACCGCAATCAGTGAAGCGATAATCGGTTGTATATAATTATACATGCTCACTGTTGTCGGACGGATGCGTTTCAGCGACATAGGTATTAATAAATAAGGAATGAATGTCGCACCGATCAGTACGAAACTGATGGCTCCAAGCTCTTGCATATTGAGTGTTTCCCGCTGGAAAGCAGGGGTATCGAGAACATGTCGATAAGTAAAAGGCAATAATACCAACGTGGAAAAAAGAAACATCCATTTCATCATCGTTACCGCTGAATAACGTAAACTCAAAGGTTTGGATAAAACGAGGTAGATGGAATATACGAAAGCACTGACGATGATCATCAGATTACCTTCCAGACTGCTGGCTTGCCCCGTAGCATGTGTGGATGCCAGGATCAAAGATATCCCCCCGATGCATCCCATCAATACGCCCAAGGCTTTCATCTTGGTGATCGGCTCTTTCAGGATAACGGCTGCCAGTAGCATGACGAAGATAGGGACGCCTGTTGCGATGATGGAAGCATCCACCGGCGAGGTTCGGTTCAGCCCTACAATAAACAGTCCCTGATTGATGCCTACCCCGCACATGGCGCAGATAAAAAGCAGTCCCAGGTCTTTTATCGTTACCTTTTCCCGTTTGATAAATAACGAAGTTAACCAAAACAACAGGCAGGCAGATCCCATCCGCATGATGGTAAGCGCCTCGGGTTGCACATGGGAAGGTAACAGATATTTGGATATGGGCATATTGATAGCAAACAATATATTTGTTATCAAAATCAATATATGCCCTTTCAGCTTCTCTCCGTTAAGCATTCTTTTATTTTCAATTTGTTTCTGGAAGCAAAGATAGGACTTATTCGGTAGTTTTCTGTTCACGAGGGCCTCAAAAACAAAATACTAACTATCCATCTGCCGATACGCTTCGATTTGAGACTGGCAGATTTGTTTGGTTATGTCGCGTAGTCTCTCTATTTTGGGAAATAAAGCATCTATATCTTCTTTAGTCACAACGAATTTAGAATTATATCTTGCTTCTACATAGGCAAGCCGGAGTAGCTCAAATAATCGCTTTTCTTCCTTTGTGTTTCGAGGAAAGATTTTTTGCAGTTCCGGTGAATATTTGTGAGTAGAGCCCAATAATTTAGATAAATTGTGCTGTTTGCTATTTTTCAGGGTATGAACTAAGCGTAGCGTATAAAAATAATTTTCGCAGGTTTGATGCAGATGGAAAGATGCCATTTTATACTTCTCTAATCCATAATAATATTTTGCACCAGACAGAAAATCATTTGCATAATTGAACTTCTCATCAAAATACTCCTGTGCTTGTTCCCTGATCTCCTCAAAGTTTAGCTTCCGAGCACGTTCCAGTTTATAGTTTCCGCTATCGTATAACATAATTCCTTGTTTTTTAATTCCGGTATAGAAATATCTCCTTTCCGACAGGTCTGAGTTCAATTTTTCTATATCGTCGTTGATGAACTGAATAGGAACTTGGTAGTCAGGACGTTTGTAATATTTGTCGTCCACAGTATTCAGCAAATGTCCCACTTCCTGTACATCCATGTTGCTGGTAACTACCAACAGATCGTAGTCACTCATAAATGAAGTAAGTATACCAAATTCATCCCGTTCATCATATTCCACAAATGTACCCCTGGCATAACTTCCGTACAGGATAATCATTTCGCAATGAGGTACTTTCTCCAGTACTAGGTTGACGATCTGTTTCAAATCGTTTTTAGCGTATTCGGGTAAGTGGGAGTAAGACGTTTTCATGAAGCACTTCAAATTTTATGTTATACACCGGTAAAGATACATGATTTTTTCTATCCTTATTCCCACTATTGATATTTATGTTCTTTGTGGTGAGTCATTGTTGTGAAACAGTTTTCTCCACCAACCGGCGAGCCATCCGGTGAACATCCACCACCATACGGTGATAATGGCTGGCTTATTATAGCTTAGTGGATTACGGATACACCAATACTGGTATTTGTCTGAAAAATAGAATATATGTCCGGCTCTTAAAGTGAAATATGTACCGTCATTTTTCTTTTTTATGTTGATAATATCGGTAAACCGGATACTTTTTGCATACAGTTCCTCACAATAAGCAGAGGCATTTATTCGGTGTTGTATATAACAGATAGGTTGGGGGAAACAGATTTCGTTTTCCGTAAAAGTTAACCCAAGCTGCACGACAAATGGGTGTAGATTGTCGCACACTTCAATTTTAGCCAGGGAGGGAAGGCTTTGTAAGCGCTGTAACTCCCGTTTTCTTTTTAAGAAATTCATACCAGACGTTTTATTAGATTAATCAAAGTGCTTCAAGCACCAGCAACCTGAGTGTCTTGAATAATCATTTTAACGTTGGCATAATTAATATGTAATGACACCAGTCTGGAAACACCGGTATCATGGGTGCAAAAATACAATTTTTTAATAAATGTCGTAATCCGATAGGATAAATAATGACACCTACAAAACCAATCGTCTTATGAATTTATCGTACCTTTGTATCATTATAATTAATGTATGGAAGAAAACAAACATAAAGACAAACCTATGAAACCAACCCGTATAATCGAGATATGTGCCAACTCGGCACAAAGTTGTGTAGAGGCCGAAGCCGGAGGAGCTAAGCGTGTGGAGCTTTGCGCCGGTATCCCTGAAGGGGGAACGACTCCCAGTTATGGTGAGATTAAAACAGCGCAGGCATTGACTTCTACCATTGATATAAATGTCATTATCCGTCCGCGTGGCGGCGATTTTCTGTATACTCCGGCGGAGATAGATGCTATGCTGCTGGATATTGAATTATGTAAACAACTGAAAGTACACGGCGTCGTTTTCGGATGCCTCACTAAAGAGGGAGATATAGATGTTCCGTTGATGCGCAGACTGATGGAGGCTGCCAAACCGTTGTCGGTAACCTGCCACCGGGCATTTGATGTCTGCCGTGACCCGTTTGCGGCACTGGAACAACTGATTGAACTCGGATGCGACCGTATCCTGACTTCCGGCCAGCAATCGGATGCCGTTAAAGGTATTCCTCTGATTGCCGAATTGGTGAGGCGTGCTGACGGACGCATCATTATCATGCCGGGATGCGGTGTCCGTGAAAACAATATCGCGAAACTCGAAGCGGAAACAGGAGCGAAGGAGTTTCATACTTCCGCCCGTAGCATCGTTTACAGTAAAATGGAGTACCGGAATGAAAATGTGCCGATGGGAAGCAGTATTGTCTCTTCGGAGTTTGAAACGGTAGAAACCGACCGGAATAAAGTGGCTGCTTATTTGTAACTGATGAGATGAAATACCGATTGTCCTTTGTTGCCTTGTTGTTGTCTTGTGCCCTGGGTAAGGCGCAACAAGATTCTATTGTCCCTTTTGAAGCGGCATACAAACGTGTTTATAATATAACGAAAGTGACAGGGGCGAAGCCGGTTATGGATGGGCGCCTGGATGAAGATTTCTGGACGAAGCAGGGCGAGTGGTCCGACCGTTTTGTTCAGATTATTCCTTATGAACGGCAAATGCCGGATGCGCCTACCCGTGTGAAACTATTCTATGACAATAAGTATATCTATGTCGGTGTCTATTGTAAGGAAAGCCATCCGGAAAAGATGAACCGCTTTATCGGTAACCGGGATGATAACAGCATGGGCGACCTTATCAGTGTTGCCTTTGATACGTATCATGATTACCGGGCCGCTCCGGAGTTTAATATCAATCTGGGGGGAAACAAGACTGACCTGGTCGTGACCGATAAGCTGAATGTCAATTTAAGCTGGAATGCCGTATGGGAAGGAAAGACTCATATTGACATGGCTGATTCCAGTTGGACGGCGGAATTGCGTATCCCGTTCAGCCAATTACGATATAACCAGCATTCCGATGATGGCATCTGGGGACTTCATGTCCGCCGTATCAGACGTCAGAATAATGAGGTTCAGAACTGGAGCATGATTCCTCTGAAGAATAACGGACATGTCTTTTCTTTCGGAGAGATGCACGGGATGGACGATTTGCCGAAACCTCGTGGCATTGAATTTCTTCCGTATGTGATGGGAAAATACCGGAATGAACCGAAGGTTGCCGGAAGTCCTTATCAGAAAGGACATAGCTGGGGTGGAAATGTCGGCCTGGATGCGAAGTTCGCCCTTTCGGATTTTACGCTGGACCTGACGGTCAATCCGGACTACGGCCAAGTGGAACTGGACCCTTCGGTGATGAACCTGACGGCTTACGAAACATTTTATGACGAGAAACGTCCTTTCTTCCTGGAGGGAAAACATATCCTTGATTTTGCCAATGGCAGTGACATGATGTTTTATACCCGTCGTATCGGTGCCGCTCCCTCATATACTCCACAGGGAATCGACAATATCAACAGTTTTGCAGACAGCAAAGACAATGTTCCTATCATCGGTGCCCTGAAGCTGACCGGGACGAACAGACGCGGAGTGACAGTAGGCGTGGTGCAGAGCGTAACGGCTCGTTCTTCCGCCAACGTGACCCGTAACGGGATTGAAGATGTTGAAGTCGTGGAGCCGCTGACAAATTATACAGTAGCCCGCGTACAGAAAAACTGGAAAGGAAATAGCCTGCTTGGAGGAATGGTCACATCCGTCAATCGGGCATTGGACCAGCCTTATCTGGAAGACTTTATGGTTCGTAACGCTTTTACGGCAGGAATAGATTTTACCCAGTATTTCAAGAACCGTCTTTATTATATAGATATAAAGGGAATGTTCAGTTCCCTGAACGGAAGCAAAGAGGCGATAGCTGTCCGGCAAACCAGTCCGGTTCATTATTATCAGCGTGCATCGGCATCCGGTTATCTGGGAGTGGACCCTGACCGCTGTTCTCTGAACGGAACCGGCGGTTATGTGAAAGTCGGACGGAAGGGAAATGCCAAGTGGGCTTTCTCGGAAACCTTTAGCTGGTCGTCTCCCGGTTTCGATCTGAATGACATGGGGTATATGAAAGAAGCGGATAACCGGACGAATGAAACGGAAGTGGTGTACCGGCAAACGGATATCTGGAAGTTATTCCGTTATAATGCCTTTACGCTTACCCAGAAAAACCAGTGGGATTATGGGGGAACTCCTTTCAGCAACGATGTCGCTCTTCGCTGGCAGAGTATGACAATGAGCCGTTATGAAATGGATATGAAGGAAACTTTCGTCTGGAACCGGTTGGATAGTCGTTTGCTTCGCGGAGGCTGGGATATGCGGTTGAATCCTTATTTCCAGACTTCGGTTAAAGTGAATACGGATAAGGCAAAGCGGATGATGTTCATGTTGAAATATGAAGGAAATCATAATCTGGACGGGTATAACCGTTTTAATACGTTGTCGCCCAGCCTGACTTTCCGCTTAGGAAATCATGTGTATTTGTCGGGGCAGGTGGATTATGCCTGGAATACGGACAATATGCAGTATGTCGGAACATTAACGGCATCGGCATCTCCCGCCCGGACAGACCCTTCGCTGATCTATCTGATGGGGCACATGGACCAGAAAACGTATGGCCTGACAATGCGTTTGCAGGTCAATCTCACTCCGGATATCTCCATACAGTTCTATGGTTCCCCGTTTACCTCGACTGCGAAGTTCTCTGATTTTAAAGAGGCAGCGGATACGGAATCCCGTACGTATGACAAACGTTTCCATCTCTTTTCCGGAGATGAAATCGGTTATTCGGACGGAAGCTATCATCTAAAAAGTGGGGGACGAGAAGTATCTTTCAGGAATCCGGACTTTAGTTTTAATGAGTTCCGTTCCAACCTGGTGGCCCGTTGGGAATATTTGCCGGGTTCTACGATCTATTTTGTCTGGGAACATCGCATGTCCAACCAGGACAATCACCGGGTGACAGGCTGGGGGAATAACCTGGACCGTATGTTCGGCCTTCCGGCAACGAATACTTTTATGCTGAAGATGAATTACTGGTTCAATTTGTAACCGGATTACTTCTGCCATATAGATATATATACTATCTTTACGAAACAAAAAATAAGACATCATGGAAGAAGAAGCACCAAGAAGACTTTATCGTTCGAATAATGGAATGATTGCCGGAGTATGCGGCGGTATTGCAGATTACTTTGGTTGGGACCCGACGCTGGTACGTGTCGGCTATATACTGTTGAGTATATTTACTGTGTTTTCCGGGGTTATAGCTTATTTGATACTCTGGATAGTTATACCTAAAAAAGGACTATACGAATAATGAATTTTGAGTTATCATCACCATTCAGCCCGACGGGAGATCAGCCGGAAGCAATAGCGGCTCTTTCGGAGGGCATTCAGAGTGGTGTGCCTTTCCAGACGCTCCTCGGAGTAACAGGTTCGGGAAAGACGTTTACTATTGCCAATGTGATTAAGGAGGTACAACGTCCTACTTTAATATTAAGTCATAATAAAACGCTGGCAGCGCAGTTGTATAGCGAGTTCAAAGCCTTTTTTCCGAATAATGCCGTAGAATATTTCGTTTCCTATTACGATTATTATCAGCCGGAGGCTTATCTGCCTACTACGGATACCTATATCGAGAAGGATTTGCAGATTAATGAAGAGATAGATAAACTCCGTCTTCGTACGACAGCTTCTTTGTTGTCGGGCAGAAGGGATGTGATTGTTGTTTCTTCCGTATCCTGCCTGTATGGTATGGCCGACCCGACGGCGTTTGCCGAAAAGGTGACCCATCTGGAAAAAGGAATGCAGATTGACCGCGACAAGTTGTTACGCCGTTTTGTCGATGCTTTATATGTAAACAATAAGTTAGAGTTTAACAGTGGATGTTTCCGGGTAAACGGAGATACGGTTGATATATTTCCGGCAATCGAATCGTTTGACGGAGTGGCTTACCGTATCGAGTTCTGGGGCGATGAAATAGACCGTCTGTCTTCCTTCGACCCGAAGACCGGACAGGAGATTGACGAGCAGGATGAACTGAATATTTATCCGACCAATTTATTTGTCACCACCCAGGAACGTATAAATATGGCTATCGGCCAGATCGATGTCGACCTCGGTACGCAGGTGAATTTCCTGAAAGAGATTGGCAAGCATTATGAGGCGAAGCGTTTGTATGAACGTGTAACCTTCGACCTGGAGATGATTCGCGAGTTGGGACATTGCTCGGGTATAGAAAACTATTCCCGTTATTTTGACGGCCGGATGGCCGGTGAACGTCCTTACTGCCTGCTCGATTATTTTCCGAAAGATTTTATGTTGGTAGTCGATGAAAGCCATGTCACGATCCCACAGATACGGGCCATGTACGGGGGAGATTATTCCCGTAAAAAGAACCTGGTAGAATATGGTTTCCGTCTGCCGGCGGCGATGGATAATCGTCCGCTAATGTTTGATGAATTTGAATCGATGACCCCGTTAGCTATTTATGTCAGTGCGACTCCGGCCGATTACGAACTGGAGAAGAGCGAGGGGATTGTTGTCGACCAGGTGATTCGTCCGACCGGATTGCTCGATCCGGTTATCGAGGTTCGTCCGACATTGAATCAGATCGATGACCTGATGGAAGAGATAACGCAGCGTTCGGCTAAAGATGAACGTGTCCTGGTCACGACGCTGACTAAACGTATGGCGGAAGAGTTGACCGCTTATCTGACCCGGATGGGAATACGTTGTAATTATATCCATAGTGATGTGGATACTCTGGAACGTATCCAGATTATGGATGATTTGCGGAAAGGTTTGTTTGATGTGCTGATTGGGGTAAACTTGCTTCGTGAGGGACTGGATTTACCGGAAGTCTCTCTGGTGGCTATTCTGGATGCAGACAAAGAAGGCTTCCTTCGTTCTCACCGTTCCCTGACGCAGACTGCCGGACGTGCTGCCCGTAATGTGAATGGAAAGGTTATTTTCTATGCAGATAAGATAACCGCCAGTATGCAACTGACAATGGACGAAACGACCCGTCGCAGAGAAAAGCAGCTTGCCTATAACGAAAAGCATGGCATTATTCCCCGGCAGGTTGTCAAGACCAGCGTCTCTCTTCTGGGTGAGAAACAGCCGGCTACAGCCGAACCGTATGCTTATGTCGAACCGGAACCAAGTCTGGTTGCCGATCCTGTTGTTAAGTATATGACTCGTCCGCAGCTGGAAAAAGCAATCGAACGTACCAAAAAGCAAATGACGGAAGCTGCCAAGAAGTTAGACTTTATTGAGGCCGCTCAGTTCAGGGACGAGTTGATTAAGTTGGAGGAATTGTTGAAAACGAAAGTGCAACCTTGATCTTTTGGTTACTTTTCTATCAAGAGAAAAGTAATATTCAAATCTGATAAATATTGAATTTATGAAAACGATTTTCTTGACATTCTTAGTCTGTTTAATTTGTTTCTGTGGGCAAGCGGCGGATAAGGTTTCTTATACAGAGGCTGACCGGGTTGTCTTTGACCAGTATGTTTCAGAGATGAAAGCAAATAAATCTTTGCCCACCGGTGAATTGATGGTTAAAACGGCACGTTTCTTTTTAGGCACTCCTTATGTGGCTGCAACATTAGAGATGGAGCCGGAAAGGTTGGTTGTCAACCTGCGTGAGATGGATTGCATGACATTGGTGGAGAATGTAGTTGCCCTGACACGGACAATTCAAAGTGAGAACCCTTCGTTTGAAACCTTTTGTAAGAATTTACAGGCACTTCGTTACCGGAATGGAGAGATTCATGACTATACCGATCGCTTGCATTATACCACCGACTGGATTTTCGAGAACCAGCGCAAAGGAATAGTGGAGGATGTTACTTCAGCGGCCGGAGGCATCTCCCTGCCGGTGAATGTCTCTTTTATGTCGACGCATCCCGATAGTTATAAGCCATTGAAAGAAAATCCGGAATTGACAGCCCGGATTGCCGCGAAAGAGAAAGAGATCAACGCCCGTCCTTATTATTATATACCGGAAACCGAGATAAACCGGAACGCAACAGGCATAAAAGACGGAGATATCGTTTGTTTTGTCACAACAATCAAAGGTCTGGATATATCTCATGTCGGTGTCGTTTGCCGGGTAGGGGATAAACTGACCTTTATCCATGCCTCTACTACGCAAAAGAAAGTGATAGTCAACGAAGCTCCTTTACAGGAATATGTGGAAAGTATCAAGCGTAACAGCGGTATAATGATCGTTCGCCCACAAATGTCCTATTAAAATAGTTCGAAGGCAAACTTGAGGCCGATATTCTGGTATTTCCATCTATCGAATCCGGCAAAGGCGGCAACATTGAAAATATGGTTACCGAAACCATATCCTACCTCTGTGTAACTCGGCAAAACGGGTGTCCACAGTTGACTGAAATAAAAGCGTTCAGACAGAATGTACTTAGATGTTTTCTTCTTGAAAAGTTGTGACAGGATGAAGGGACTTTCGTACATAATATGTCCTTGCACATATTTGTCGGATGCATTGAACCAGAAACTCCTTAGTTGGTTGAAGACTCCTCCGAATTCATCTCCCCACGATTCAGGGAACTGGCGGCGTGAGAAATAACGGAAATCGGCAAAGTAAATAGATTTGGGATTCAGGTAAATGCCTCCGCTGATGTGATAATTGAGTTTTCTGGACAAACCGAGTGCGATGCTTTGGTGAATATCCGCTTCGATTCGTCCGTAATCACCGGAACTTTTACCTACTCCGGGGATTGCACGGGCAAATTCGACTGAAATGGTCGGATAATAGGAATACAGATATTCTTTGCGATATCCGTCCATCCAGTAATACTGGCGTGGCGTATAGGAAAAGCCGACGACGGGAGTAAAGTCATGATAGTTATCATTGATGATTTCTTCTATCCCTTCTCCGGGATTTGAAATATCACTTTTCTTTTTTACCGGTATCCGGCGGTGGTAGGAAACGCCGGTCCATAGTTGGAATCCGTTGAACAGTTCGATGTTGTTGCGTATTTCAGCATAGTAGTGTTTGAAATATTCCAGATTTAGGTCATCGAAATTAAATGTAGAGTCTTTCAACTGCTCGTTTATCTCTTTCATAATGGCTGAAGAATAACTCTGGTTACCATTACCGATCGAGAGGCTCAATATGCCTTTTTTCTCCGGCAGATATTCCCAGTCTCCGGACACGGTGAAAAAGATTTCTTTCCGCTTAAATACAAAACCGACGTCCGGACGGAAACGGAGCTGGCGATCTTTGTCGAAAGTTTTGCTGATGCGCAGACGTTGCCTGTACGTTATTCCGTTATGCCCTGAATATCCCAGTTGGAACGGGTTGAATATTCCCGAATATTTGAGGCGGGTCGTTTTATAGTCCATGCTGATGGTATTCGTGAACTTTTCTGTCAGTTTCAGGTATTTGGTGATATTCGCAGAATCTATTTTCTGTTCATTCGTATTGTTGGCGACATGATATAACTTCTCTTCTTCTTTTGTCAAAGGAATATCGCGTTTTTTGTTCCAGAATGTCGTGTCTGAAATGATGGGAACCGTATCTGAGGATAATTTATAATATCCGGTCAGGTCCAGTGATCTTTTTCTTTGCGTTTCGTTATCTTCTTCCACCCATTCCACCGCTTTGTATTTGAAAGAAGAATGGTAGCTGGTGGCAATGGCATTCCCCAGGACATGGTAGCGCAGATACAGGCTGGCTTTATCCGGAAGGATAAAGCGGCGGTAATCGCGTCCGAAAGTCATGATCAGGTTAAATTCGGCAAAATCGAAACGTCCGTTCACATCTATCTTGTCGATGATCCAGGATTGGTCGCGGATATACAGGTCGCCGCAGATTAGCTTCTGGCTCCATAATTTGGGCATGAACCGTATCTTATAGATCCTGAGCCCGCTGGTGTCACTGACACTTTCCAGGTCGAATGTATAGAATTTGGAAGCCTGGTTGGTCATAGGAGTGATGATACCTTCATTATATATGGTAGAAGAATAGACATTGAGGTTCAGAAAACTCAATGCTTCCTGCTGTTTCTTGTTGTTGGGGATACTATTTCCGTTTACGGCCTGGAAGTTGTGCAGGAAATTGTTGGGAGCATTGAATTTCGACTCACTTACCATTTCGAAGATCATATCCTTGTTTTTCCTGTCGACCGGGAAGAGATGATGTGCGAAACGTATCAGAAAGTTCTGTTTCAGTATTTCCGTACGCCCTTTTATATATATTTCCGCTTCGTACTTTGAAAGGACATGCTGGTATTTTTCGGCGTTTTTAATTACCTCTTTCATAATGGAATCGGCCTTTACGGACGATTCTGTTTTTTCTTTTAAATCAGGCAACACTTTACTTCTATAAGTGCTTTCCTGTTTGGCGGCAGCATTTATAGTCAATAAAATCAGAGCAAATATCAAAACGTACCTTTTCAACAAAATATCACCCCTTTTGCTACAAACGTAACGAATAAAATTCAAATTAGTAGTAAAAGAAAGTAAAATGTAATTATAAATACAATTTATCGTATTAAACATTTTATTATTTCAAAAGAAAAGTTGTACATTTGTGCTTCATAAGTATGTTATAAAACAGTCGTGGTTAAGCAACAAAAAGAAGAGGTCGATCTATCGGCCAGTTTAGCAGAAGTATGGAGAGTACTGACCGACAAAGAGCGGGAAGTTCTCCGTAATAATTCGACGATCCAGCATTTCAAACGTAACGAGTTGATCTATTGCGAGGGCGACGAACCAAGGGACATGATGTGTTTGCTGAGAGGTAAGGTAAAGATTTTTAAGGAAGGTGTCGGCGGTCGCAGCCAAATCATCCGCATGATCAAACCCGTGCAGTATTTTGGTTACCGTGCTAATTTCGCTCAGGAAAATTACCTGACAAATGCCTCGGCGTTTGAAGCATCTGTTGTTTGTCTGATACCGATGACAATAGTGACGGACTTGCTGATGGGTAATCCTAATCTGGCAATGTTCTTTATTCGTCAGTTGTCGTTTGATTTGGGAGTGGCGGATGAACGTACCGTTAATCTTACCCAGAAACATATTCGGGGTCGTCTGGCGGAATCTTTATTATTCCTGAAAGATAGTTACGGTCTGGAAGAAGACGGGGCTACATTGAGTATTTACCTGTCTCGTGAAGATTTGGCAAACTTGTCGAATATGACTACTTCCAATGCTATCCGTACCTTATCGACATTTGTAACTGAGCGTATCATCGCTATCGACGGTAGAAAGATCAAGTTGATAGATGAGGATAAGCTGAGAAAGATAAGTAAGATGGGATAACGAAGATATGACTTTTGAAAACAAAAGAAGGGACTTTCATTTGCGAAGGTCCCTTCTTTTGTTTTCAAAAGTCATGACATTTATTTGATTGCTTCACGGATGCGGACTAAACGTGTTAATAAGCCTTCGAGCAAATCTAATTGTAGCATATTGGCTCCGTCGGATTTCGCTTTGGAAGGTTCCGGATGGGTTTCGATGAAGAGACCGTCGGTGCCGACAGCAATAGCGGCTTTGGCTATTGTTTCTATCAATGCCGGCAGACCGCCTGTTACGCCGGATGTCTGGTTGGGCTGTTGTAATGAGTGGGTTACATCCATGATGACCGGATAGCCGAAATCCTGCATTTGCGGGATGCCCCGGTAATCGACAACCAGGTCTGTATAACCGAATGTAGTTCCCCGCTCGGTGATCATGACGTTGTCATTTCCAGCATCGGCAACCTTTTGTACGGCGAATTGCATGGCTCCGGGAGAAAGGAACTGTCCTTTCTTGATGTTGACGATCTTTCCGGTTTGTGCGGCGGCGACAAGCAGGTCCGTTTGACGGCAAAGGAAAGCCGGGATTTGCAGAACATCTACATATTCGGCAGCCATGGCGGCTTCATGGGTTTCGTGTATATCCGTAACGGTCGGGACGTTGAATGTTTCGCTTACTTTGCGTAAAATCTTTAAGGCTTTCTCATCGCCGATCCCGGTAAATGAATCGAGGCGGGAGCGGTTTGCCTTGCGGTATGAGCCTTTGAAGATATATGGAATATTCAGCTTCTCGGTGATGCCGATAACCTTTTCGGCGATACGTAGCGCCATGTCTTCCCCTTCGATCACACAAGGACCCGCCATCAGGAAGAAATTATCTTTATTCTTAAAATCGTTAACTGTTATCATAATTGTTATATATTGTTTTGTTCCAACAACTCCAATGTTTGCCTGATCTTTTCCTCTGTCGGTAACGTGGCATCTATCCAATGGATCGTGCAACCCCGGCGTTCCATTCCGCGGAACCAGGTCATCTGACGTTTGGCAAACTGGTGGATGGCTATCTCTAATTGGGAAATCATTTCTTCGTAAGAAAGTTCACCAATGATGTATAGTGTGAGATATTTATACTCCAATCCGTAATAAATGAGGTCTTCCGGTTTGACGCCGGAGGCAATGATACCTTTTACCTCGTCTACCATGCCTTCCTCCAGACGGGCACGCAGACGTCTGGATATTTTTTCGCGCCTTAGTTCCCGGTCGATGTTTATGCCAATGATCAGGCTGTTGATCGGATCATATTCGTTTGCATCGGGGGCCTCGGTTTTATAATATTCTTCAATCTCGATAGCCCGTATCGCCCTTTGTGCGGAATCTACGTCTGTCTTGTTATGCAATACTTTGTAACCGGCCAGTATTTTTTCCAGTTCTTCCAGCGACTTGCCTTGCAAAGATTCCCTTAACTCCGGATTTTGGGGAACATCCAACAGCTTGTATCCTTTCAATACCGCTTCGATATACATGCCGGTTCCACCGCAAAGGATAGGGAGCTTGCCTTTTTCCTGTACGGCCTGGTAAGCACGGAAGAAGTCGTGCTGATATTCGAATACATTATATTTATATCCCGGATCGCAGATATCGATCAGATGATAGGGGATTGCTTTACCGTTCACTGTATAATCGGCGAGGTCTTTCCCGGTACCGATATCCATGCCACGGTAAATCTGGCGTGAATCGGCACTGATGATCTCCGTATCCAGCCGGTCGGCCAGCGCTGCGGCAAAAGGCGTTTTGCCGGAAGCGGTCGGGCCTAGTATCGTTATAAGTTGATATGTTCTCATTATGGAGCAAAGATAATAAAAAAAAGCCGTCCCCTTTGCGGAGGACGGCTTCCATATACTGATTTGTATTTTGATTACTTACCAGCGATAACGCGAGCCATTTCACAAACTTTGTTTGAATAACCCCATTCGTTGTCATACCAAGAAACGATCTTAGCGAAGTTGTCATCCAAAGAGATGCCAGCTTTAGCGTCGAAGATAGAAGTGTTAGAGCAACCACGGAAGTCAGTTGAAACAACTGCATCTTCTGTGTAACCCAGTACACCTTTCAATTCGCCTTCAGAAGCTTCTTTCATAGCAGCTTTGATGTCGTCCATTGTAGCAGCCTTTTCCAGAACTACTGTCAGGTCAACAACAGAAACGTCAGAAGTCGGAACGCGGAAAGCCATACCAGTCAGTTTACCGTTCAATACCGGCAGAACTTTACCTACAGCCTTAGCAGCACCTGTAGAAGAAGGGATGATATTTTCAAGGATACCACGGCCACCTCTCCAGTCTTTCTTAGAAGGACCGTCTACTGTTTTCTGAGTTGCAGTAGCAGCGTGAACTGTAGTCATCAAACCTTTAACGATACCGAACTTG
>QWCH01000757.1_pt1 | contig 55791 bp, 51 predicted proteins | sample 1972671 | NCBI WGS metagenome assembly QWCH01 (sample SAMN09866713, study PRJNA288562) | Human gut metagenome isolate term3_stool, whole genome shotgun sequencing... | isolation source: gut | host: Homo sapiens | place: USA: California
GAGTATTACATCTACTATCAAACAGGACAATATCCAAGGGCTTTATTATGGACCACGTAAAAATTCACTTGAGTGTCCTTGACATAGGTAGTAGTTTATATCGCATATTACGGTAAGATTTTCCATTTTTGCGAAATGACCCGTAAACCTCTCAAAAAAACTACGGTAAAAATTCCAAAAGTCAAGATTTGACCCGTAATGCCCGTAATGTATAAAAAACTATCAAAATCTCAACCACCATAATACAATGGAAAATCTCATTTTTCTTTTTCATTTATAGGATAGTTTTGCCCCATATTAAGCTTCATCAAGCTTCAGTTTATAGGGTGCACGGGGCAAAACTTTCTTTGTATATGGATATGGGGAAATCCCCCTTATACACGAAAACCCCGAAGACGATTGAATCGCTCGGGGTTCATCACTATTTTGTTGTTAAAACGCAGCGCCATTTTGCTGTCTAAAAGTAATGCTGTTTTGTCATGGAAGCGCTGTGCCGTCTCGTTTCAGAAGCAACGCCGTTTCTTACGAAGATGCAGCGCAACTCTCGCAGCATTGCCACACAGAAAAGTTGCGAAAATACGATTAACGCTTTGAGAACTGGCTAGCTCTACGTGCTTTCTTAAGACCGTATTTCTTTCTTTCCTTCATACGAGGGTCTCTTGTCAAGAAACCTGCAGACTTAAGTGCTGGCCTATACGCTTCTTTGTCAGCCTCGCATAAAGCTCTTGAGATACCGTGCCTCAAAGCACCTGCTTGACCTGTTGTACCACCACCATGAACTGTAGCAATAACATCAAACTTACCTTCGCATCCTGCAACTGAGAATGGCCTTCTAACCTCTCTCTTGAGAAGTTCCATTCCGAAATATTCATCAAGAGGCTTCCTGTTCACTAGAATTTCACCTTTTCCTGGGATTAATCTAACTCTAGCAACGGAAGACTTTCTTCTACCTGTTCCCTGATATTGGATCTTTGCCATTGTCTATTCCTCCCTTTTCTAAAATTCCAGCTTTTCAGGCTTCTGTGCAGCATGATCGTGCTCAGGACCTGCATAAACTTTTAGTTTTTTGTACATCTGACGGCCGAGTTTGCCCTTTGGCATCATACCCTTAACAGCGTGTCTGATAATCTCCTCAGGCTTCTTAGCAATAAGCTTGTCAAAAGTAGTCTCTCTAAGCCCACCTGGATAACCTGTGTGGTGCTTATAAACCTTTTCCTTACGCTTCTTGCCTGTAACCTCAACCTTTTCAGCATTGATTACAATCACATAGTCACCGCAGTCGACATGAGGAGTAAAAGTTGGCTTGTTCTTACCACGAAGAACTGTTGCCACCTGAGAAGCAACTCTTCCCAAAGTCTTTCCTTCTGCGTCAACCACATACCACTTGCGCTCAACTTCATGAGGCTTTGCAATAAATGATTTCATTATCTTACCTTTCCTTTCCCACCTACTCATTTCCATCTCCATCGCACAAAACAGTTGACTCCGCAGAGCTGTTTTCATAACATACATTAGTCTTTACTGAGCGATTTTCTCATAATAGAGGATTTACCTATTAGATTTATTCTATTATAGGATTCACCCGTCGAGACACGCTCGTTGTGAGCTCTGCTTTGCTAAAGATGGATGCTTTTCGGTTCTGCCTACTGAGATGACGTATATGAGAAAATATATCATTCCCTGCAAATAAGACCATCATCCTGGTCGGCATTCTAAAAATTTTAAATTTCTAGCCCATAAGCCGCGAGACATTAAGCCTTTGACACATTCCGTTGCCTGGCACCCTCTAGCTATGGGATTCGAACGTCGCTGCGAAATCAAAATTTAAGATTATTCTTAAATCCTCAAACACAACGCGAGAATTATTATATATCATTAATATTGTAATTGCAATACATAAAAGAAATATTTTGTGTTAACCTAAAATGCAACCTTAAAGGCTAGAGCTACAAAACAGATTACGATTGCCAGCGGAGTATATAAAAATCTTCCTAGAGAATGCCATAAGACTGTATATTTCTTTCCGCCGCCCTCGAAGGTGTTGATTTCTTCCATAAGTTCATTCTTATCCATAATCCAGAACCACGATATAGCGCCAAGTGTCGCACCTATCGGAATAATGTAGATTGAAACAAGATCCATCCACGGTCCCCAGCTAGTGATGTCTTCCATGAACACACCTGGTACGAATGTTACTATGCCTATGATGATCAGCACAACTTTTCGGTTTAAAAACTTCACCTTATGAAGCACAGACTCACAAACGACCTCAAACATGTTTTGTAGTGATGTTATGCCACCAAACAAAACGGCTAAGAATAAAAAAATTGCAAAGACTCTTCCCCCGTGCATTTCCTGAAGAATCTTAGGAAGCGTCACAAACAAAAGACCCGGCCCTCCTGCCTGTTCTCCTGAGAATGCAAACACTGCAGGCACGATTACAAGTGCCGCCACCATGGCCGCGATCGTGTCAAATAGACCAGTCTGTTTTGCTCCATACACGATGTTTTCTTTCTTATTGAGGTATGCTCCGCAGACAATCATTCCGCTGCCTGTTATGGAAAGTGAGAAAAAGGCCTGTCCCATAGCCCCAACGATTACCGATGGATCTTTGAGGTGAGACCAGTCTGGGTTGAACAGGAATTTATAACCATCAAACGCTCCCGGTAGGAATGCCACCCTGATAGCTAGTATTACAAATAGCACAAAAAACATTGGCATCATTACCTTGTTTGCTTTTTCTATCGATGTAGCTCCAGTTATGCATGTCAAAAGTGTTAGGCAAATTACTATAATGTGAAATGGTACGACGCTGAAACCGTTAAGCGCAAAACTGTTAAACCATGTATCCGTGTCTACAGTCATTAAACTGCCAGTTACTGCCTGAAATAGAGATTTCATTACATAAGATATGATCACCGCATAACCTATGGCAATACAAAGCGAACCAGCTAATGGCAGATAGCCTATCCCTTTTCCGACTTTCTCCATACCCCTTGTCTTCCAAGCATACTGGTATGCTCCAAGGGTCCCAGTTTTAGCCCTTCTTCCTATTGCATATTCGGCGGACAACCCTAGATAAGAAAATATCACGATAAAAACTAAGTACACAACTAGAAAAGCTCCCCCTCCGTTTGTTGTAAGCTTGTATGGGAACCCCCACACATTAGCCATTCCAACGGCTGAACCTACTGCAGTGAGAATAAATCCCCACTTACTCTTGAAAATGTTTTTTTCTTTCATGATAACTTCCTCCTGAATTAAAATTTGGTTGTCCTTAATTTTTGTTATATACAACAAAAACTTATCTCAGATTTTATCATGAGTACACATATTTGTAAATAGTTTATCCATTTTATTATAATTAATTTTCTAATCAGTTTAGTTGGGCAATCATATAAAGCTATACAAAGCAAAAGACAGACCCCGAAAAATAAGGTCTGTCTTATTAAATTTACTTGAATGTTTAGCATAGGATATGCAAGAAATTACTTGCAACATACTCATTGTAATTGATTAAAAATTTCTTTTGCGTAAATACATACAAGCTCCCGCTGCAATTGCAAATATTCCAGCAATGCTCATAAGATCTGTAGCATCTCCAGTCTTAGCTGTCTTTTCGTTGCTCATGTTGCTATTTGAATTTGTCTGAGATTTTTCTTTAACTACAATCTCAGCTTTTGCAATTCCTTTTGTAGTGTTGAATTTGACTTCATGCCTGCCTACGCTAAGTGAATCCATATACGATTTATTAAATGTAATAACTATGCTTCCTGTTTCAGCTACATAGTTTTCTCTTGATACATATTTACCATCTACTTGGATGCTAATTAAGTCATCAACCGTCAAATTCTTGCCTTTAATTCTATATACCGCCTTGTCTGACACTCCCTTAGTATAGACGACTTTGTTCCCTGTTGCTACAACACTGCTGTTGTTACCATCGGTAACGACCTGTAGTTTATCTACACTAGGCTTTTCGCCTGGGTCAGGCTTCGTGCCCGGATCTGGGTTTGGTTTTTCGCCAGGATTAGGCTTAGTGCCTGGGTCAGGGTTTGGTTTTTCCTCAACTTCCCCATATAACGTCATATCCTTTGAAACAACATCTTCTTTAAAATCCCATTTCTCTGTCATTTCCTTATCCTTATACCAGCCCTTTTTAAGCGTATACTTATTCTCATCATACTTAGGCTTAGCAAGGAAATCCCCTATCTCAATCCTTTGTTTTGTTGCAATTTCTTTGCCATTGGGGTCCTTAAATTCTACATTAAAGAACTCTGGCTGATAATTAACAGCTCTCGCCCACTTCGCATAGAGCTTGCCACCGAAATCCGCCGACACTCTATCGTAGTAAAAGTTCCACTTATCCTTAAATTCAGAGTCCCTATACCAGCCCGCAAAATAATAGCCTGGTCTTTTAACATCATCATAGGTAGGCTCATTTGGGATTTTCTGACCTTCATTTAAAACTAACGGTTTCACCTTGTCTTTGCTTTGAGCCGTTGGCTTTCCGCCATTAAGCACAAACTCAACCTTGTATAAAGGAGTATCGCTATTAACTTGAATCATCTTTGCGTAAAGGGTCGTATCAGCCTGTATGGTGTCATTTTCGAAATCCCACCTCTGAGTTCTTTTTGCGTCCTTATACCAGCCTACAAATCGATAGCCTTTTCTTTCAGGTAAATCTTCCTCAGACTCTGTTAATGCTCTATTAACCTTGTCTCCTTTATCATAATATCTTGACTGTCGTTTCAAATTGTCTTTAATGCTTGCCCCGTCAACATCAAAGTCAACCCAGTATACAGGAACAAATTCAACCTCGTGTGTAATCGTTACATCCTCTGGCTTGATTTCTCCTGTCTCAGGAAGTCTTTCCACATATTTCCCGAGTTTAAGATTCTTAGTCTTCCATACGCCCTCTTCTTTCCCTGTGAATGTATGAGAATCATCGCCATATGTATATGCGCTCAAATCCTTCCAATAAACCATCGTTTCTCCACGAGTATATCCACTATATGAGGTTGATGGTTTGTTCTCCAGAATTTCTCTCATTTCATCAGGTAATTCCTTGCCTCCTGGAACAGCAATAACCTTGTATTTAGGGAAATATCTGTCCTTAATCCACTTAATATATACGGTCTGGTCTGATGTGATTGGAGTGTTTAACTGCCACTTAGTCTTGCATTCCTTGTCAGCATAGAAGCCATCAAATGCGTAACCAAACGGATAAACTGTTTTGTCAGCATAGTATACATCCTTGCCCGGATATTTGATATCGTTGTGGATAACCTTATCTCCGTCATTTACTATTACATCGTTAGGAACTGCCACTCCGTCATAATTTTCGACAAGCTTAAATTTAACAGTTCTCTTAGGCACTTTCTCATATTTTGCGTAAATTTTAGTGTTTTCAGTAATCTTATCCTTCGCAAAATCCCATTTTGTTTTAAACTGCTCATCCTTGTACCAGCCTTTAAACCTGTACAGTTGTCCCTTTACAGTTACCTGTTCATCCATTTTAGGTTTAGGGACTGGCTCGCCCTTGTGGATTTTTTCAGTCGCTACCTTAGGGAAACCGTCACCTGTTATAAATTCAACATCAAACTTGTCATCCTTAGGATCAGCACCTTTTACGATTACCTTCGCGTAGGGTCTTATGAACTTACTACCATTTATTTCGCCTGTGGCAGAAATGTGATATACTCCCTTTTCTTTAAATGTGTATTCTACCTCTCCGTCAGAATTAGTCTTGTACGAAGTAAGTGGCTTTCCGTCGATTTCCAGTGTAGCGTCATCTGCCGGATTGTCATCACCGCCAAAGGCGTCCCTATATAGCAGTTTGAATTTTACCGTATCACCAGTCTTTACATTCTCATACAGCTTCTGCTCAAAAAAGGCTATCGGATCTGAAAATTGATCATAAGAAGTAATCAGCACTTCATCGCCGGCATTAAGCACTTGCTTGCCTATTCCATCATCTGCTGTCTTATTATTTACAATCAACTTGAAATCTTCAGATTCCCAACCCGAACCTAATTTAGAAATAAGGCCCTTTCCACCTTCTCCGCAATCAAACTGCTCTTTATCGTTTGTGTTTAAACCCAGCTTTTCAGCAGCCTTTTGTAGTGCCAAAAACGCTACAGGTTTATCAAACTCTGCATCACTCCAATAGCCATTACCTTTTTCAACAAAGGGCTTATCTATAGTAACATCTACTGGCTCAAGCATTGTTTTGTTTACATCCTCCAACCTAACAGTTACCTTAATCGGGTTAAAGGTGCCATTAGCTTTTTGCGGTTTTGCCTTTTCCGTCGCCTTGCTTTTTTCGCCTACATTAGCATCGTGTGCGCTAACAGGAACAAAATAGCTGAATGTAAAGGCCATAACAAGGCACAAAGACATAAAGCCCACAAGACTTTTTCTCGTAATACCTTTCATTTCCTCGTTCTCCTCTCAATTTACCTATGTTACAATTATCGTTATTAGATTGAACTAAATTTATTCTAAGCTTGTCAATTCAGATTATGTCTATTCGTTTCTTCTCAATTTGGTTTTTGTCAATTATGCGTTCCCGGCAGATCTTCTCCCATATGATTTGTCCACCAAAAATACACAATATCCCCCTCTTGAAGTGCGGTTTGCGATAGACCGTAATTGACATATTGACCATTTAAGTACCACATATACCCTGACCACCTTGCTATTTCTTTGTGGTACAGAGCGTTCGGATTCAAAGCCTCAGGTCTATCATTATCATAATCCCAATTTAGGCTCGACATGCCACGTAGCCAATCAATTTGTGCCTGGGTTAGTGACCAACCTGAAGTTATTCCAGTCTTTTCCAGTCCCCATAAATAAAATCCCGCTGCATCAGTCACTCCGTCGTATTTGACGATATATCCTTTGGATGTCAAAATATCTACGACAGCTTTTGATACTACCGTTCCCTTTCTTACTTTAAATGTCTGTTTCGGAATCGGCACTCCTTTTCCTATGTTGGATAAATCAAATGAGAAGGTGAAGCTTACATACTCATCCTCCTGCGGTTTCAAATCCTTTTTTCCATAGATTATAAATCTTTTCTCAGAATAGAAGCCGTCTTCATCCCTTGCTATTATTACAACGTAGTTTTTCCCCTCTTTTAAATCTATATTGTAATTCCTAGCTTTACCATATCCGTATTCACCGCCGGGATCACGCTGTTCAACATCACCGTATACCTCACTGCCATTGAGATAAACTCTGAGCTTACCCGGGAATCTAAAATACGATCCGTCATACTTCTTATAATCAATCCTGAAATTAGCAACACAGCCTGCGTAATTACTCCTATTTATTAGATTTGTCGTTATTTTTGGATCCCAAGGGGTAATCATGTCCTTATCTACATTTGCAGGAGGCGGCTTATTCGGATCTCCCTCCCAATGTTTGATATTATCCATGTTATCGAAGTCGTCGTCATCTTCGGGAGGATTATCCTCACCCTGCGAAGGCTTATCGCCACCCGTACTACCACCTTCACCACCTGACGGCTTATCCTGTGGGTCCTTGCCCGCATTCTCATCCTTTGAGTTGTTATCTTTCTTGTCGTTATTTTCTATCTTCCCCTGTTCCTCATTTATTTTCTCTAAAACTTCCTGTGCAGTTTTAGGCGGAACATCGAGCTTCTTTTCCTCTTCGTGCTTCTTTTCAAGTATTTCAGCACGCTTCTCCATTTTCTCCTTTATCTCTTGTTCTTTCTCATAATGGAGCTGGTAGTCCTTGCCGTAGACTAGCACCTGAGACTTTAAATCATTCTCTCCGTCTATCACGGAGCTTCTCTTCATAGTCTCACTGTTTTTTATAAGTGCAATTGGCAAAACAAAGAGCAACCCTATCACAAATAGAGCCGTGACAACAAGGATTTTATTTTGTTTACTTATTCGCCTTATCTTATCCATTGAAATGCCCTCCTATCAGAACCCTGCCATATCGCATACAACTAATATTTGAACCTCCCCTTTATCCCTTTGATTCCATTTTTTTATTCCTTATAAATCTCGAAAACATCTTCGCCCTGCTTTCTCTTTTCAATTCTCTAAGTAACCGAAGCATATAGTCTCTTTCGCCCTCATCGCACCTGCTCAAGCTGTACGAAGCCTTGTTGCCTATCTCAACAGCCTTTTCTGTCGGACAGAAATTTTTAAGAGATAAATATTGATATATTGCACTAATTCCACTATTCACATCCTCTTGCTTAAACGCTCTATGCCAGCTAAGCTTCCCAAGGCATATGAGAATTATTTTGTAGATAATAAAAGCAAGAACTAAAGCCAATATAAAGAGTGCTATCCACAGAGGCAAATAATTCGTCTGTTGCAGACTTGAATAGTCTTCATCCTGGTTATTTTTATTCGGCCTTTCAGGTGGATTCGGCTTGTCATAAGGATTGAGTGTAGTATCATTTTCAAGCCCCTTTTCTAAGTCGGGCTGGCTCACCATTTCCGCAAATTTCTCGGTAACTTCAACCGGCACCCATCCATATCCATCCACATAAATTTCTGTCCAAGCATGTGCATTTTTCAGTGGCAGCTCATATGGCTTATTCGCCCTCATCTTAGATACATCATCATGACTGACAACATACCCTTCCACATATCTTGCCGGTATTCCATAATACCTGAACATGAGCGTAGCGATGCTCGCAAATTGACTGTCAAAGCCCTTAGGTGCTGCCAAAAAACTCTTTACAAATTCAGCATTCGCCTTTTCAGCTCCGCCCTTTTCCGTATATACCGCATTATCCTTGAAGTAGCTCTGCACCCGATTGATTGCGTCCTTGTAGCCCATATGCTCCCGCTTCGGGTCTTTCGGCTCACCTAAAATTGGTTGTAATGCCAAAACATCATTTGTAGATAATTCAATATATTTTTCATATATATCTACATTGCTGTAGCTCTCTGCCACAAAATATTTGTCAAACTGAGATTTCACTTCATCTGAAGATTCATCCTCCATAGTGAAGAGCTTCCCATAGCTTTCGGTCCATTTCCTCGTTTGCCCATCCGTAACATCATATTTATAGTTCTTAGCGCCTGCAAACTTTTCACTTGTAAGAAAACTATCTCCCCAATTTTTAATATCTTCTATGCTATCGTATGCTTTTATTTCATATGGATGATAAACATATAGTGATGAAGCATCCTTGTTTTTTATCTTAATTTGATTGGATTTGGATTCAGCATTTTCAATCATCACAACTCTTGAAATCTGCGTTAAAGGATTGAAATCAAAACGCTTGAGGCTTTCAGTAAGTGGTAGCTTTTGATAATACTCTTTCGGCGGCAAATTTTCCCATTTACCTTGATTGTACTTGTCACCAACGTAGCCTCTTAAGTACATAGTTTCAGGTTTTGACATTGTTATTTCCATAGCGCTGCCTGATATTTTGTCTCTGCTTTTCTTATTTAGCTGCCCCTCTCCAAGAGGATTTTCACCGTATCTAAGAAATTTCACTTTCTCTTCGATCTTTTTATTTATTTCTGAAGATAGAGCTGGTTTGTATATTTGAGACTTTATTAGAGAAGCATCAGATATAGCAAATACAAGAAGTGAGATAAGTCCAACGGAGACGAATTGCCAAATTGACATATTGTCCTTGAATTTTATTCTTAGAATTCCAAGGATAATTCCACTGCTTAAGATTAAAATGCTAGATGCTTGCGGTCCAAGTTTAACAACAAAAGGCAAGATTAAAACGGGTATCACATATATTATAAAAGGCGTATATCGTCTACTCTTTATCACAAGAAGCGATATAAGGAATAGTAAGAGGGCTGTAATAGTTATAAATAGGCCGCCACTTTCACCGGCAAATTTAAATTTGTCGATTAGTGTATAATCCATGTTGCCCTTTAAATCGGCAAAACTATTCCATAGGTATAGCAAACCACCTCTGTAGCCACCCTTGAATACATCCTTAGGCTGAAAACCTATTCCAAATATATCAAGAAGGCAGGCACATGTGCCTACGCTAAGCAGGATTGCAATGAAAATGCTATATACCCTTTGTATGATCAAGCCTTTTTTCTTTTGTTCCAAAGACATTCAATTCTCCATATTCTAAAAGTTGTTCAAAATCTCTATTATCATCACTAATGTAAAGATAGTGAGAGAATACCCTTTGATTCATTTCAGTTTCAGATATAAAGCGTCTTATCGTAGACACTTCCTCATTTCGCATCTGATTTCTCAAAAGCCTTCTCATAATATTATCTCGATCATGAATATTTTTAACCGGCTTTATACAAAAAGTTTTCTCTTCTCTGTCATACCAACCGATATTGTGAACTATATTTTTCTCAATCAATCGCTGAGATAACGAAAAACATATAGACATCTTCGTGTCTGCCGCTTTTTCATCATCGATTTGATCATAATCAATCATTAGAAGAATATCATTTTCAACAGGATAACCTAGTTCTCTAACTACAACATCCCCAATTTTTCCTGACAGCTTCCAGTGAATACGCTTGGGATTGTCCCCGGGCTGATACTCTCTGACGCCTCTTATCTCGCCGGGGTCATCTCCTATCTTAAATAGCGAATATTGAAAACTTTCTATATTAAATGCACTATAAACATTGCTTCCTATTTCGATTGCATCAAGTTTTGGGAATACCTCTATCTCCTTTCGCGAATTAATAGCAAAATCCCTCTTAAAAACATTCAGCAAATCAGCCGATTCAATATGTTCTATACTAATTCTATAGCATCCCGAAAGTTGTGCATTCATGTCAATTGAGGTTGTTTTTTTAGCTTTGGGGCCTATCGACATGTACACATCTTCACTCTTTCTCTGCCCTGTCAGCATATTCAATATTTCAACCTTTATTTTCAGAGAAATTTTCGGTAAAACACTCCTATTATATATTGCAATGTCAGCCCTAAGACGATTATCCTCGCCCTTTTCATAGGCCAACTTAATATCTGAATCAACATCTCCCCTTGCTGTCAATAAGTTTAACAGCCCACCTAGCATCAAAATTATAAACAAAAGAAGTGGTATCGCAGAATAATAGTGTGGCATTATTAGGAAGTTTATGATTGCTAATAAAAACGCTACTATGAAAATTATTGATTTTTTACTTCTTAACTTTTGCAAATTTTATCTCCTTGTCATAAATTTGCGGTGCAGGTGATTTTGAAATGATTTCCTCAATTAGATCCTGCTTCGTTTTATTTTCCATCTGTGCCTTTGCACTCAAAATCAATCTATGTATAGCCACCTGTGGGAAAACTGCCCTCACATCCTCCGGTGTCACATAGTCTCTTCCGTTCATAAAGGAAAATGCCTTTGCCATTTTCATAGTCGCAATCGCTCCCCTTGGAGAAAGTCCAAGCTTGACATATTCATTATGCCTGCTCGTTTCTACAACATCTGCGATATATTTTGTTATTTTAGTGTCTATATATACATCTGAGCATTCCTGTTTCAGCTTGCCGAGCTCCTCGACTGTAATGATATTTTTTACCTCGTCCAGCGGTTCTCTGCCATTTCTATCCTCCATGATTTTGACCTGTTCTTCAGGAGTCGGATAACCCATTGAAAGCTGAATCATGAACCTGTCGACCTGCGCTTCCGGCAGGAGTTGGGTCCCAGCGGATCCGAATGGGTTCTGTGTAGCAATTACTACAAATGGCGATGGCACTTCTCTAGTTTCACCGTCTACTGTTATTTTCCCCTCCTGCATAACCTCAAGGAGTGCGGACTGAGTCTTGCTCGATGTTCTGTTGATTTCGTCAGCTAAGAGGAAATTGCACATAGCTGCACCGGGTCTATATTCGAATTTGCCCGTTTCTTTGTTGTACATAGAAAATCCTGTAATATCTGAAGGCACAACGTCCGGCGTGAACTGGACACGATTAAATTCAAGCCCGAGAGTTTTACTTATCGCCAGCGCGAGTGTAGTCTTTCCCACACCAGGGATGTCATCAAGCAAAACATGACCGTCAGACAAAATTGCCATTAGTACTTTCTGTACAATATCTTCCTTTCCAACAATTACCTTGTTAATTTCGTCTGTAACATCCCTTAGTTTAGAAATATAATTCTTATCTTTGACTTCCATATTCACTAACCTCTCAACTACCTTTCTATATTTATTATCATCTTATATTTCATTCTTTGGCATCAACATTTTCTTGTCTTTTGCTAGAACAAAAGAGTCGAGTGCCATCAGTGCCTGCTGCGATGCGAGCAAGTTGACTTTCTTGCCTTTTATGTGGGCAAATCCATCTTCCTCTGCATATTTCATCATCCCGTCAATCAATGTTTCTTCATCTTTAATAAAGCGTTTGTCTTTTTCAAGGTCTATGCCCATCGCCGAAAGCCCTAGAATTACTTGTGCATTGCTTTCACAACTACCGAGATCCACACCGTTTTTTCCGGATTTTATTTTCTTCTCAATCAATTCATAAATCTTATTAATTGTTGCCTTTTGAGTGCTATCATCCTTATAGTAGGCAAGTGCTTGCAATGCCATGCCACAATAATCCATTGGTACCTTACTTGAAACTGCCTCTCCACCGTCTTCAAAGGCAGCTCTGATGTCATCAAGATATTTGCTCTCAGACTCTTCATTTAACTTATATCCGCAATAATTAGACGCGATAAGTGCGTATATACTCGCATTCACTCCCTGATCAAGTACAATTCCATAGTCATTCAGTTTCTCTATGAGGTTGTACCCCTCTACAGATTTAGGATCCTTGCCTGCCAAGAAGACACCTAAGGCTGTACGAGCATATTCGGTATAAAAGTCTTCTGATAGAACGCCCTTTTTAGATTTAATCTTTGCCCTCACAGAATCATAGTAATTGTCGAGGTGATCTTTTGTTAATTCGACATCGCTATTTTTGATACCTATCAATGCCCATTCGCCATCCTCAATTGGAAGGCTGCCATCGTCTATCTGTTCCAATAGATATTTTGCAGTCTTGCTCCTCTGCTCCTGGCAATCAGGATTATTACTGCATGAAGCCATCGACATCGCAAATGCTATAATTATGGTTAAGCATACCAATTGTTTTAAGAATGCGTATATTTGTCTTTCAGATATCCTTCTATACTCCATTGATCTCCTATATAATCTTTCAGTATTCCGCTTGTCTATAGCTTGCTAAGTAAAAAACGACCCCGAAGGGTTGTTATTAGTTTGCTTTAAATGGAATTAATTCCAAGTGTAAAATCAAGAATAATCCCCTCGTCCCAAGAATATTACATCAGTATAATGACAGGCTTTCTGACTTAGTTTCACCCTCAGGATACCCTTCTCACAAAAGCAATGGATTATATCCTTCGTCCACATCACAGCAGAGGCGACTGTACCGGATTCTCACCGATTTTCCTACTTCACCATACTCCATATTTAATTTTTATATAAAGTTAAAATATACTTTTAAGTATAAAATGGATATATAAATTATATATTAAATTATTTTATACTGCAAATATCTTTTTTGTCTCAATAATATTTACTGACTATGCCAGCTCTATCTTATGATACTTTTTCTTGCCTTTCTTGATGATGAGCACACCGTCATCGAAGTCAGACTTAGTAACCATGTAGCGCTTCTCAAGTATTTTGTTGCCGTTTAGAGATAATCCGCCCTGTTCGATGGTCCTGAACCCATCGCTGTTTGACTGTACAAGTCCAACCTGTTTCAAAAGATTGACAAGACCCATGCCTTCGCCGTCAAACTCGGATGAATTAATGGTTGTTGTTGGGATGTCTGCCATTGCTATACCAGCGCTACCTGATGAAAATGCTGCACGTGCAGCTTCCATCGCTTTATTTGCTTCTTCCTCACCGTGCACAAGTTTTGTGATTTCAAAAGCAAGAATTTCTTTAGCTTTATTAATTTCAGCACCCTCAAGTGCGGAAAGCCTGTTTACCTCATCCATAGGTAGGAAAGTCAACATTCTCAGGCATTTATTAACATCAGCATCAGCTACGTTACGCCAGTACTGGAAGAATTCATATGGGGATGTTCTGTCAGCATCTAGCCACAAAGCACCCTTCTGGGTTTTGCCCATTTTCTTTCCTTCGCTTGTTGTCAAAAGGCTGAACGTCATACCGTAAACTTTTTTGCCGAGTTCCTTTCTCGTCAAATCTACTCCGCCGATGATGTTTGACCACTGATCATTTCCGCCGAATTCCATTTTCACGTCAAAGTCTCTTGCCATAACCATGAAATCATATGATTGCATTAGCATATAGTTAAATTCAAAGAATGATAAGCCCTGCTCCATTCTCTGTTTAAAGCACTCGGCTCTGAGCATTGTATTTACGTTGAAGTAAGTTCCAATCTTCCTCACGAACTCAATGTAGTTAAGAGGCAAGAGCCATGATGCGTTGTTTACGGAAACAGCTTTGCCGGGATCCGGTGTCTTAGTCTCATGTCCAGGACTGTAAACTCCGTTATTTCCTACATACTTCCAATCATCATCAAAGTCGAGGAATTTCTCAAAGAGTTTTTCAAAAGCTCTGCAGTTATCTTCTATCGTCTCTGGAGTCATCATCTTACGCATGTCTGTCCTGCCCGAAGGATCTCCAACCATACCAGTTCCACCACCGATGAGCACAACAGGCGTATGCCCGTATTTCTGCATGTACATCATTATTATGACCTGCATGAAGTGCCCTACGTGAAGGCAATCAGCAGTCGGATCAAATCCGATATAAAACTTAATTTTTTCGTTAGCCAAGAGGTCTCTAACCGCATCCTCATCCGTTGCCTGCTCGATAAAGCCTCTCTCCTTTAAAACGTCGAAAACGTTAGTCTTATCACTCACATTATCCGGAATTAAATTTTTCATTATATCTACACCTCTTTTAAATTTTGCTTAATACAATTATTTTGTGCCGTAAAGTCTATCGCCAGCATCACCAAGCCCTGGGACAATGTATGCACTCTCATTAAGTTTTTCATCCTTGCAGGCGATGTAAATATCAACATCAGGGTGTGCTTTCTGAAGAGTTTCAATGCCCTCTGGTGCTGCAATCAAGCACATGAATACGATATGAGTTCCCCCGCGCTGCTTGATAAAGTCAATCGCAGCAACAGCCGATCCGCCGGTTGCGAGCATAGGATCAACGACAAAGGTCTGTCTATTCTCAATATCCACCGGCAATTTACAATAGTATTCCACAGGAAGGTGAGTATCAGGATCTCGATAAAGCCCAACATGTCCGATTTTTGCGTTCGGCACTAAATTCATCATTCCGTCGACAAACCCAAGTCCCGCTCTCAAAATAGGTACGATCGCAATATCCTGCCCCTTCAGCATCATCGTTTTGGTCTTGCAAATAGGCGTTTCAACCTCAACCTCCTCTAGTGGCAAATCCCTAGTGGCCTCATATCCCATCAGAGTTGAAATTTCGGTCGCAAGTTCTCTAAACTCCTTAACCGTTGTGTTCTTGTCCCTCATCAAAGACACTTTGTGCTGAATTAGCGGATGATCAAATACATATACTTTTCCCATAGTTTTCCTCTTTCTCCGACAAAATTTATTTATTTCCTATTATTTCTCAAGCATTGCAATTCTTCTCTCATGCCTGCCACCCTCGAATTTCTCCGATAGCCAAGCATCAACCATTTCAAGGGCAAGGTCTGGATCTGTGAACCTGCCTCCCATCGCAAGCATATTCGCATTATTGTGCTGCTTCGCAATTCTAGCAAGCTCCACCGAATGCACAAGAGCACATCGCACGCCCTTTATCCTGTTTGCAGCAATTGAAATTCCAATCCCCGAGCCACAAAATACTAGTCCAAGCTGGGCTTTTCCACTTGCCACGGCTTCGGCGCACATCTTGCCATATACCGGGTAGTCAACCGAATCTGGCGAGTTTGTTCCGAGGTCAACTATTTTGTAGTTTTCCCCATTTTCGTCCTTCATTTCTCTTAGATGCTCCTTAACTTTGTTTTTCAGTTCAAAACCGCCGTGATCGGCTGCCATTGCTATAATCATTTTGCTAATTGACCCTCCTGATATTTCCGACTTTTTCCGTTGCTGGCCTTTCCCTGACCAGTTTGGTATTTTCTTTGCTCGATTTTCTTCTGACCTTTGCAAAAGTTACTGCGTCTGCCTTATTATTACTTTTATACTTTTTTTACATTATATCCAGCTGATTTCAGCATCCTGTTCATGACAGAAAACCCTACTCCGCCACTTTCATCATCACTGACTCCAACAGCCAAAATCACATCATAACCTGCCTTGTCAGCATCTCGCAATCTGCGAAAAAGATCATGTGCCGCTTCAAGTCCGTCGCTAAACGATATTATAGTCGGTTTTTTACCCATCGCCTTTAGACGATTACGCTCACTTTCAGCTATTCTCAGCGCTTTTGCTCGGTCATTTGCATCAGAAATGAAAACCTGCATTTCCGCTTCCGGAGCGTAGTGCTTGTACTTCATTCCAGGTGATCTTGCAACCATATTTGGTGATAAGTCTACATCTTTTTGCGACATATCTTTTTTCTTTAACGATGGATGAATCAAGACAATCCCGCCTATTGCATTTGACAGGTCCTCAGGAGTTATTCTTCCAGGCCTTAGAATTACAGGCTCGTCCTTTCTCATATCAACTACAGTTGACTCAATTCCAACCTGGCAGTCACTCCCTAATATAATCGCATCTATCCTGCCGTCCATATCATCAAGAGTATGTTCTGCCGTTGTAGGACTTGGTTTTCCAGATAAGTTTGCACTCGGTGCTGCGATTGGGCATCCCGAAGATTCTATAAGCATTCTGGCAGTCTTATGTGATGGCATCCTGATTGCAACCGTATCAAGCCCACCCGTTGTAGTCAACGGCACAATTCCCTTCTTAGGTAGCACCATTGTGAGAGGACCTGGCCAGAAGGCATCAGAACATTTTCTCAGGTTTTCCATAGCCTTCTTAGACATTGTAGACTCTGAAACATCTGCAATATCATAGATATCGCCTACCTGCGATATGTGAACAATCATAGGATTGTCACTTGGTCTCCCCTTCGCTTTGTAGATTTTTTTAACCGCATCTTCATCTAATGCATTTGCACCTAGACCATAAACGGTTTCCGTGGGAAATGCTACAATGCCACCACCAGCAATAATCTCCCCAGCTTTCCTTATATCTTCGATTGTATCTTTAAAAATACGCGTCTTCATAAAGTAGTTCGTCCCAACTAGAAGTTCTTCATTTTTTCAGCCTGTTCATGTGTGGTCATCGCATCGATAATCTCGTCAATCTCACCGTCAAGGATGTTTTCAAGCTTATAAAGAGTTAGGCCAATTCTGTGATCAGTAACCCTGCCTTGAGGGAAGTTATACGTCCTTATACGTTCCGACCTATCACCTGATCCAACCTGGCTCTTACGCTCTGCTGAAATTTCTTCGTTTTGTTTCTGCATCATCAAGTCGTAGAGTCTTGCCCTCAGTACCTTGAAGGCCTTTTCTTTGTTCTTAATCTGTGACTTCTCATCCTGACAGGTAACAACAAGCCCCGTAGGTTCGTGTGTCAATCTCACAGCTGAGTCCGTCGTGTTTACGCACTGTCCACCATTACCTGAAGCTCTGTAAACGTCAACCCTAACATCATTTGGGTTAACCTCAACATCAACATCATCAACCTCCGGCAAAACAGCAACCGTCGCAGCCGATGTGTGAATACGCCCAGAAGATTCAGTCTCAGGCACACGCTGAACACGGTGGGTGCCGCTTTCATACTTAAGCCTTGAGTAAGCACCCTTACCTTTTATAAGCACAACAGCTTCCTTGATACCACCGATTCCAGTATCATTGAGTTCAAGGATCTCAGCCTTCCAGCGATTGCGTTCTGCATATCTCAAATACATTCTGAGAAGATCCTGCCCGAACAAAGCAGCCTCGTCTCCTCCCGTACCTGCTCTAACTTCAAGAATAACGTTCTTCTCATCGTTAGGATCCTTCGGCAAAAGCAATACCTTAAGTTCATCTTCAATTTGGTTGATGCCATCCTCAAGTTCTGCAAGTTCCATCTTTGCCATTTCCTTTAGTTCAGCATCATCCTCCATCTCGAGGATTTCCTTAGCCTCATCAATGCCTTCTTTTGCGCTCTTATACTCACGATATTTTTTTACAATAGGCTCCATCTCGCCCATTTCTTTAATATGCTTCTGCCATACGGGCTGATCGGCAATTATCTCCGGATCACTTACCTTCTTTGACAGTTCCTCGTATTTTTCCAAAATAAAATCAAGTTTATCGAACATTATATCTCCCTGTTCTGTAATTATTTATTGATCTGATTCTAATTTCTCACAACTAAAATCAACGCTTTTTCTTAATATCCTAGCCTAATATTATACCATAAAAATATCTCTAAAAAAAGACCGCAAGCATATGCGGTCCTTAAATACTAATCTGATTATAAAAATTTTAGTCGATGTGGTACTTGTTCTTGAATTTTTCAACACGTCCGCCACGATTGACAAATTTCTGCTGTCCTGTAAAGAACGGATGGCATGCTGAGCAAACGTCCAGTCTAATCTCAGACACGGTAGATTTAGTAACAAAACTGTTACCACATGCGCAAGTTACTTTACATTCCTTATAATCAGGATGGATTCCTTCCTTCATGTTTCTCACCTCTTTCCTGCTCAGGTGCCTCCTGGTACCCTCTGCATAATTGCATATATTTGAAATGTCAAACTAGTCACATTTCCATGCAGCTATACGATTCTATCACAAAATACGCTTCTGTTCAAGCGAAATATTCAAAAAGCTTTAACGCCACTTTTCTCGGTCCATCAATGTCTCTTCACATAATAGTTCAAATTATCATTTACAAAATTTTTTCAGACATTCTTTACTCGCATCCTTGAATTTGCTTTTCCATATTATAAATTTTTAAAATAGTCCAAGCCAAGCCTACTGTTAGCAAAATATGCCCAATCCCACTTATTCCAGAGATTGCTGGGATGCTGATCGTAGAAACACCCTCTCCAATAACTTCATATATGCCTATTACCATCATTGAAATTACAGTTAGAATCAAGCCTCCCTCAAAAATATGGACAGGTCGTCCAAGTGTTTTGACATTGGAATCCTCATATCTCTTAACTATGACATATAGCAATAACATCATAATAAATCCAAGCACCAGCATATGAACGTGCAGCTTGCCCAAATGATTCACCGCTGTAAAATCATAATATTTTGTAAATTCACGATAAAACACTCCTCCGACGAGCCCCATTATCATATTTACAAACGAAAGCCCTAGTAAATTCACTTTTCCGAAATCCCCCATAAAGTATTGGAAACCCGAAACTACAATCATGAGGTATGCAACGGTTTTCGGGATCATGAGTATGCCAACAAGTGGAAATGAATTGCTCCAAAGAACAACGGGTATATAGCATAAGAAACTTATCAATATGAGATACCACATCCTGCCTAGTCCCGGGCTTTCTTTGTGCTGATACGACCAGTATATGAGTAGGCCTCCCAAAATCGCAAAAGGAATATTCCTATAAATGCCATACATATAATCGCCAGGCATCTGTCCCCAGTTGTTTCCAGGCATAAGAACCAGTGCAATTCGCATCGCCGCAAGAGCATAAACAGCGATCATCTTTATTTTGTTGTAATCACCGCTTTGATTCTTATAAAAGTGATAAAAAATCACATAAAAAATCGTCATCGTTATGCTCGTTACAAATTGTCCCCAAGACAGAAACGCTGCGTGCGCCTCAAATCCTCCAGGACTTAAATGCGAAATAATCCTCGGCAACAGATGGAATGAATCGCCAAACCCAAGCAAAATAGCCATGATGCCGAACATCTTTGTAATTTTGCCTTTCTCGATTAGAAGTCTAATACCAAGGCCTATAACAAGTGCAAGATACATCAGATCAAAAATACTCTCAAAAATCGCCATTTACTCTATACCTCCTAAAATCCACTCCACATAACTATTGTATTTGCGCGAAAACTCCGGTTGCGACCAGTTTTCTACATAATTTCGTCTTATCAAATTGTGAATTATCCCTTTTATGTAATTTATCTTCTCTACATCGAAATGAATATTCATTATATCGCTCATGGAATCCTTATCATGATTTTCCTTATCACTCTTCCAGCTTTCCCACTCACGATTCAAATTTTCGTTCCAATAAATGAAGTAATTCTTGTAAATATTATATGTTTTAGGTTCGAAGAGAAGTTTTCTCAGTTTCTTCCCATATTCAATGAGAGCAGCCCTGATATCACCCCTTTGCTCTCTGAAAACGTCAATAAAAAGGCTGTGTATATCTCCAAGCTCACTATTGAGTATTACAAAATATGCCTCTTGCAAATCGTCAAAATATTGGTAGAAGCTGCCTCTTGCAATCCCCGACTCTTCTACGATTTCTTTTACGGTAACCTCATGAAATGGTTTCTCCCTGAAAACCGTTTTTAGAACATCGAGGATTTTTTCTCTTTTCTCACTACTTAGATTATGAAATGTATCCTTAGCCATGTTTAAAATCTTCCTTATAACAAAATGATCTATATGCTGGCAATATTATATATGACACTGTGTCATTTTTCAAGTAGGCACAAAAAATAATTGCTATCGTCTTTTTATCATGCTGGTGTTATAATTAGTGTACCTATGATTATTCCTATGCAGAAATCGGGGCCATATTTTTTATAGCTAAATGATTTGATTATGGAAAAGAGTTAGAGAATAAGATTTGTAAAAGGAGTATTCTGATATGTTTAAAGAAATGAAAGATTCGGAAAAAGACGCGATTATTGAGGTCGCAGATCTGATGCTGGCCGCTGCAAGGACTGCTCCTAAGGGTAGCGGTCGAGATACCATCAGGGGTTTTGTTGTAACAGGGGATGAAAAAGCAAAGCTTGCAGAAAAGATGCGTAAGCTGGCAAACAGTTATGACCTGCCTTTTTTCCTAAGAGATGGCAATAACATAGACAATTCTGAGGCAGTTGTTATTCTTGGCTCGATACAAAAGCCTTTTGGCCTTAATGAATGCGGTATGTGTGGATTCCCAACCTGTGGAGAGATGAGAAAAAATCACGGTCGGTGTGCATTTAATATCACGGATCTTGGAATTGCTTTAGGTTCTGCTGTAAGCGTTGCATCTAATCATCACATAGACAATCGAATAATGTATTCCGCTGGCAGAGCTGCTGTGCTACTCGACTATTTTGTGAAAGCTGGCACTCCGCATGCTGAGGAAATTGAGATTGCTTACGGTATCCCACTTTACACTGGGTCTAAAAGTATTTTCTTTGATAGAAACCCATGTGCAGTGCTATTGTAAAATCACAAAACCCCGCCTCAATAGGACGGGGTTTTAATTTGGCTATATCGTATGGTTTCGATTAGTTCTAATTTCTAAAAATTAATTAGTTTCTTTTATCTTAAATAAATATTTCGTATTTACCTTGCTACGGTTAGAATAACCAGTGAGCGATAGGAGCAACGATTAGAAGACTGATGATAGTTCTTTCTAAGAACAGTAGGAAAAGCTCTCCGATGTTTACAGGAAGCTTTGATCCTAGGATAAGTCCACCAACCTCAGATAGATAGATAAGCTGAGTTACTGAAATAACTGCGATGATAAATCTAGTCATTTCAGACTTAACTGTACCTGCTGCAATAATAGCTGGAGTAAACATATCTGTAAAGCCTACTACCATTGTCTTTGAAGCGTGAACAGCTTCAGGAACCTGCAACAGATTTAGAAGTGGCATGAAAGGCTTTCCAAGCCATGTGAATATTTCTGTGTTATTTGCAATAGCTAGTGCTAAAGTACCTATGCACATTACAACAGGCATTACACCAAACCACATCCCTACCATGTTTTTAAGACCATTGCTCATGAACTGTCCAACGCCCTTGTGTTCAGCCACTCTCTCAAGAGCAAGGTGAACACCGTAATCTGCTGAGCTGTTAAATCCATCAGGAAGTGTCTCTGGCATAGCTTTACCTTCTACAAGGTATGTATCTTTCTTAAGTGAAAGAGGTGGTATTCTTGGGCATATGATTGCGCAAACAACACCAATCAAGCAAACTGTCAAGTAGTATGGTCCGAAGTATTGCATCAAATCAACTTGAGCAAGTACTACGATACTGAATGTAATAGATACTGCTGAGAAAGTAGTAGCTATAATTGATGCCTCTCTAGTTGAGTAGTATCCACCTTCGTACTGGTTGCATGTGAGCATTACACCGAGAGTACCGTCACCGATCCATGATGTGAAGCAGTCTACAGCCGCCCTTCCTGGAATCTTGAAAAGAGGTCTCATAATCTTTGTCAGAAGTGCTCCTACAAATTCAAGTAGACCGAAGTCAAGAAGAAGTGGAAGTAACAAGCTTGCGATTGCAAATATGATAACAAGTGTTGTCAAAAGATCTCCTAAAACAAATCCTCCATCATCAGGATTTGTGATCCAGTTAAGCACACCTTTGCCATCTTCTCCAGCCTCGATTTCTAAGTAAGTGAGCCATGCAAATACTGCACCAACAACACGGATAACTACCCAGATAGGTGTAGTTGAGAAAGTATCTTTCAGTAAGTGGTTCTCTGTGATAAACTTAGGTTTTCCAAGTGCTATAACAGACATAATTGCGGAAATTGTAACAATAATAACACAAAGAATAGGCAATATGCTTCCAATTGCACCACTGATAATATCGGCTAGAATTTTTACCATAATCGTCCAGTCCTTAGCGCCTTCACCAGTTGCACCAAAGAACGATTTCTTTACAGGTATCATGAATAAAATAATACCGATAATAGAAGGAATTAAAAATCCTGCCATCAATGTACTTCGATTTTTGTTCATATAATTCTCCCTTCGTATAGCCATTTGCTTAATTATACCATAGATTGGTGGATTGTTGTATACCAAATTTGTATCATCGTGCTAACTTCTACGATATTGATCCTTATTTTGTTTTATTATTAACAATATAAACGCCTTATTGAGAAGTTTTATCGCGTTTATATGGCTGTCTTTCAAGGCTTTGACGTCATTTTGGTAGTGTCACAAAATTCTGTATAAAAGATTTAAAAATTCAAGCAAATTATTGAAAAAGAGTGTATAATATATGTCTAAGGAGAAACGATATGACAGTGCATTTAGGATTAGACGTGGGCTCGACGACAGTTAAACTTGTCGCACTCGATGAAGATTTTAATGTTTTGTATCAAACATATCGAAGACACATGTCCGACGTTAAAAATACCGTCAAGGACGTTGTTAGAGATTGCTATGAGCAGCTTGGCGATGGTCCTGTAACCGTCAGCGTGACAGGTTCCGGCGGACTTTATGTAAACAAGCACTTCAATATACCTTTTATTCAAGAGGTAGTTTCGCTATCGCGCGGAATTTCGACTTTCATCGAACAAACAGACGTCGCAATCGAGCTTGGCGGCGAAGATTCAAAGATTATATATTTTTCAGGCTCCGTTGAGTCAAGGATGAACTCAATTTGTGCCGGTGGTACAGGTGCCTTTATTGACCAGATGGCCTCCCTTCTTAAGACAGATGCTGTGGGGCTTAATAATTATGCAGAGAATTCAAGCAAAATATATCCTATTGCTTCTCGCTGCGGTGTTTTTGCTAAAACTGATGTGCAAGCACTCATCAACCAGGGAGCAAGTAAAGAAGATATTTCTCTTTCAGTTCTGCAATCAGTGGTAAATCAAACTATTTCAAACCTTGCCTGTGGAAGACCAATCAAAGGCAATGTTGCATTCCTGGGCGGGCCGCTGCATTTTTTGCCTGAACTAAAAAATCGTTTTGTTGAAACACTTGGATTAAAGCCAAACGAAATCATTTCTCCAGATGACGGAGAAATATTTGTCGCCAAGGGTGCTGCTGTGGCATCTACTCAAGAAGAGGAGATGCAGTTTAGTGAACTGAAAGAATTAGTAGAAAAGGATTTTGACGACGAAAGCGTAAGCAATGTTCTCATGCCTTTGTTTAAATCAGACGAGGAACTAAATGAGTTCCGCAAAAGGCACAGCCAAAGCACAGTTGAATATGAGGATATTGGTAAGTATAGTGGGCCTATGTATCTTGGCATAGACTCTGGTTCAACCACTTCAAAGCTAGTATTGCTTTCAGAAGACAACAAAATACTTTATTCATATTATACAAGCAACGGTGGAGATCCTCTCTCCGTAATTGTTGAGCAAATCAAACACATTTATGAGATTAAATCACCTGAAAGTTACTTCGCTTATGCTGGAGTTACTGGATATGGTGAAGATTTTATTAAGTCGGCTCTCAATCTCGATACAGGGGAAGTTGAGACTGTCGCTCATTTTGAAGCAGCCAAATATTTTGACCCTGATGTTGACTTTGTTATTGACATCGGTGGGCAGGATATGAAGTCGATGAAGATTCAAGATGGTGTTATCAATTCTATATTACTTAATGAGGCTTGTAGTTCCGGCTGTGGCTCCTTCCTTGAGACCTTTTCAAAGAGCATAGGTCTTTCGCCCGCCCAGTTTGCGGAACTAGCCCTAAGCGCAAACAGGCCGGTCGATCTGGGCTCGCGCTGTACGGTCTTCATGAACTCAAATGTGAAGCAAGCCCAGAAGGAAGGAGCCGACCCTGCCGACATAGCAGCAGGTCTTGCATATTCCGTAATCAAAAACGCCATACAAAAAGTAATCAAAATTAGGAACACAGACGACCTTGGAGAACACATCGTCGTCCAGGGCGGCACCTTCCTCTCGGACGCTGTACTGAAAGCCTTTGAAAATTTGACAGGCCGAGAAGTGACGCGTCCGGTTATATCAGGGCTGATGGGAGCCTTCGGCATTGCACTAATTGCTAAGAAACGAGCTCATAATCAAATAAAAAAAGCACAAGAGACCAATAATGGCATGGTCTTTGCGAACCTCGAAAAGACCGGTGACGGCACGAGCCTTGCGGACCTACAAGAAGCCGGCGACAGTTCAGAATTTGCGGATTCTCAAGAGTCTGATAATGACATGGGTCTTGCGGACCAAAAGCAGAATACCGACGTTAATCCTACAGATATAACAAGCCGCAAAGGACCTGCGATTGTCAAATCCTCTATTTTGTCGTCCGAAGAACTCGAAAACTTCACATACAGAAGCATCGACACAAACTGCGGCAGATGTAGCAATAACTGCAGACTCAAAATTAACATTTTCCCAAACGGCAAACGCTATATTACAGGCAACCGCTGTGAACGCGGCAGCAATATCGATAGTGGAGCATCTGAAGATAACCACAAACTTCCTAATATGTTTGCTGAAAAATACGAACTTTTATTCAACAGAAAAATACTGACTGTAGAACAAGCAAAGCGTGGCACCGTTGGAATTCCACGTGTTTTAAACATTTATGAAAACTACCCGTTCTGGCATAAATTTTTTAGTTTACTAGGATTTAGGGTCATACTTTCCGACGAAACGACTAGAAACACCTATGAGGATGGTATTGAAACAATTCCTTCTGAAACAGCATGCTATCCAGCAAAACTTGTACATGGGCACATCGAAAATCTTCTGAAGAAAAAGAAATCTGGCAAGGAAAATATAGATTTTATTTTCTATCCCTCTGTTTTCTATGAGCAAAAGAATTTTAAAAAACAGGCCAATAACCTTAACTGCCCTGTTGTTTGTGGATATCCTGAAGTTATTAAAAATAACATGGATCTTGATGGCGTTCAATTTTTGAATCCTTTTATTTCGCTCCGAGATAGGAGAAAACTGCCTAGACGTCTGAACGAAGTCTTCCCACGCATACAAAAACTTGAAATTGAAAAAGCGTGCAAATATGCATTTTTTGCCCTTGACGAATTCAAGGCTGAAATGCGAAAACGCGGAGAAAAAGCCATTGAACAACTAAGGCAAAATGGCCAGAAAGCAGTTATTTTGTGCGGCAGGCCTTACCATATAGACAAGGAAATAAATCACGGCATTCCTGAACTCATAACATCTCTTGGACTTGGCGTTCTTACCTTTGATGCAATCCCACAGGATTTTGACGTGAAAAACCCGCTTAGAGTTCTAGACCAATGGACCTACCATGCAAGGCTCTACCGTGCGGCTGAATATGTGTCTGACAAAAAAGATATCGGCCTTGTTCAACTAAACTCTTTCGGCTGCGGGCTTGACGCAATAACTACAGATCAGGTTCATGATATTCTGCAGCGTTACGGTAAAATCCATACTGTATTAAAAATTGATGAGGTTAATAACCTCGGCGCTGTTAAAATCAGGATGCGTTCGCTGATAGAAACAATTGAAAACAGATCTAGAAGCACTATTAAAAACGAAGAGATTGAGAAGCCTGTGCTTTTCACAAAAGAGAACCGCAAAACACACACAATTTTGATGCCGCAGATGTCTCCAATTCACTTTGCTCTAATCTCCGAGCTTTTACAGGATCTTGGTTTCAACCTTCAAATACTTGATGAACTCGGTCCAGATGTAATTCAGATGGGCCTAAAGTATGTGAATAACGATGCCTGTTATCCATCGATGTTTGTTGTCGGTCAGTTCATAGAAGCGGTAAAAAGCGGAAAGTATGACACAGATAATCTTTCCCTTCTCATAACGCAGACTGGCGGAGCTTGCCGTGCTTCAAACTACGTTGGCTTGATCAGGAAGGCTCTCAAAGACGCAGGATATGGCCATGTGCCTGTTATTGCATTGTCTTTTCAAGGTATAGAAAAACATCCTGGCTTTGATATACCAAAGAACAAAATTATGGAACTCGCAAAAAGACTCATTATCAGTCTTCAGTATGGTGATTTAATTCAAAGATGCCTATGTGCCACAAGACCATACGAAAAAGTGAAGGGTACATGCAATACACTTAAGGACAAATGGATTGATATTTTAAAGGGTTCCAAGGATTTCTCTCGCAAGACGTTCATAAAAAATGTAAAAACTATAATCGAAGATTTTTCATCGGTTGACGTAACAGACGTAGAAAAGCCTAAGGTTGGTATAGTCGGCGAAATCCTTGTGAAATACCTGCCTCAGGCAAACAACTTCCTCATAGAAAAATTGGAGCAGGAGGGTGCAGAAGCCGTGATTTCAGACTTGACAGACTTTATTTTGTACTCCCTCAAAAATCCTAGGTATAAACGCCAAGAACTTTCAGCTTCAGTGCTACCTGAACTGTTTTGTGCTGCCCTCATCAAGTACTTTGAGTATTACAGAAAAATCATTCGCCAAGAACTCAAGGGTTCCAAATACGTTGTTCCAGAGCACATCAACAAAATAGCTGACAGGGCTGAGCGGTTCGTGAGTCTTTCAAATCAATACGGAGAAGGATGGCTATTGACGGGTGAAATGATTGATCTAATCGAGCACGGTGTTAAAAATATCATCTGTGTTCAACCTTTTGGATGTCTGCCTAACCACATTACCGGCAAGGGAGTAATCAAAACTATAAGGGAAAGGTATAATGATATAAATATTGTACCAATCGACTTTGATGCTTCCGCTTCTGAGGTAAACCAGTTTAACAGGATCAAGCTCATGCTCTCCGTTGCAAGTGAAAACATGAAAAAAAACAATATCAATAAATGTAATAGCAACAAAAATAATAGCAATCAAGGCAATAACAATAAAGATAATAACAATAAAGAAAATAGCAGTAAAGTTAAATAATATTCAATATAAAGGAGACCCAATATATATGAATTCTACACAGAGTAAAATTAATGAGATAACAAAACCAGCTCTCATCATAATGGCTGCAGGTATGGGTAGTCGCTACGGCGGCCTCAAACAGGTTGATCCTGTAACTCCCGAGGGCGAAATCCTTCTAGATTTCTCACTTTACGATGCAATGATGGCAGGATTTGAGGACGTTGTGTTTATAATAAGAAAAGAGCACCGCGAAGCATTTGACAATTTGCTCAAAGATCGCGCCAGCAAACATCTTTCAATACACTATGCATATCAAGAACTTTCAGATTTACCTAAGGGCTTTGAAGTACCCGATGGCCGCACCAAACCTTGGGGTACATGTCATGCGGTTATGGCATGCAGGGATATCGTCAAGGGTCCATTTGCGGTCATAAACGCTGATGATTACTATGGGCCTAGTGCTTTTATGCAAATATATGATTTTCTTTCATCGGAAGTTTCATCGGCAGAAAATCATTCTGATAACGACGGTTTGACATCTAAAGGTTCTGACAACAACTCTCGCACTTCCGAGACTTCAAACGAAATTCCGCGAGACAACAAAATATCTGACTTTGCTATGGTTGGCTATATGCTGCCGAATACACTTTCGGAATCGGGTCACGTCGCTCGCGGTGTATGCCAGATAAGCGATAGCGGCTATTTGAGTGACATAGTTGAGCGCACCAAAATAATGCGACGTCCGATTGATTCTAATCCAAATTCTGATTCTGACTCTGAATCTGTTGACACAAAAGATTCGGTTTCACACAGGGACTCAGAAATAGCGTATGAGGACAGTGAAACCGGTGACTGGATTCCTCTTTCTGAAGATACCATTGTTTCAATGAATTTTTGGGGCTTCACTCAATCCTTTATGCAGGCTATGATTGATAATTTCCCTGCTTTTCTTGAGGAATCGCTTAAAAGCGATCCCCTAAAAGCTGAGTATTTTCTGCCTCTAATAGTTGACAAAATGATTGTTGCAGGCTCGGCGAGAGTTAGGGTTCTACCTTCAAAGGATAGATGGTACGGTATGACTTATAAAGAGGACAAGCCTTTGGTAACCGCAGCATTGCAATCCATGAAGGACAAGGGGCTCTATCCGGATAAACTCTGGAATTAGGCAATATAAAACCGCTGCAATGACTGAAAATCAACCTTTGCAGCGGTTTTTGCTAACTTTTTTGTGCTATAAGCCTATATAAGTCGCTAAGCATAACCTAATATTCTAAGCCGCAGAAACTATAGTTTCTTGAAAACTTCCTTCCCGTGCTTACAAATTGGGCAAACCCAATCATCAGGAATGTCCTCAAACTTTGTTCCAGCAGGAATTCCATGCTCAGGGTCACCCTTTTCAGGATCGTAAATGTAGTTACAGATAGTGCAAACCCACTTATCACCTGAAGCGCTGTCTGATTTTGCAGCAGCAGGCTTAGGCTTGATAGAATTCTGATAATAATTATATGTGCAAGAAGCTTTATCAGTCAAATCCTTTTCTTCAGTAACAGTTCCCACAAAAATAGTATGAGTACCTATGTCAAGTGTTTGCTCGACATCTACAGAAACCATCGCATTAGTGCCGCGCGTAACATAATAGATACCATTCTCAGCACGCTCGCAACCATCAAAACCCTCGAACTTATCAACATCTCTGCCGCTCTGGAATCCAAAAGTCTTGAACAAATCAAAATCAGCATCCTCACTTAAGAATGAAACATTGAATTTACCTGTCTTCTTGATCATATCATGTGTGTAATTCAACTTATTAACCGCAATAGACACCTTGAAAGGCTCCGCAGTTGCCTGCATTGCAGTGTTGATAATACATCCACAGTCTTTGTCACCATCTTTGGCAGACAAAACGAAAAGTCCGTAACTGAATTTAAAAATTACGTTGCTCATATCAAATTATTCCTCAACAGGTTTGAAAACATCTTTTCCCATGCCGCAAAGAGGACATTTCCAATCATCTGGAAGATCCTCAAAAGCTGTGCCAGGCTCAATTCCATTATCAGGATCACCCTGTGCTGGGTCATAAATATATCCACATGCTCCACATTCATACTTCTTCATAACATTCTCCTCCTTATAAAAATCACGCCAAAATAGTTGGCTACTATATACACTATTTTACTAAAAAATCTATCGACTTTCAAGCAAAACAGTTTCTCATAACAGCAACATTATCGCCGTTATACAAATTTATACCCCACTTTTTCAATTAAAACCAAACAAAATATTTGCATCGGCTAACAAAACAAACACCTTGCTTAGCAAATCAAGGTCTATTCATAAAGCCCCATAGACATATATCTGTCGCCTCCGTCTGGCAAGATCACAACTATATTCTTTCCCTTATTTTCTTCCCTCAAAGCAACTTGTTCAGCCGCTACCAAAGCAGCTCCCGCAGAAATTCCAGCAAGATAACCTTCTGTTTTCGACAAAACACCTGTAGCAGAGATGGCATCTTCGTCAGATATGCACATCACTTCGTCGATAATATTTTTTTGAACATCATCAGTCATAAGTTTAGGTATAAAATTAGCACCTATTCCCTGTAACTTATGAGGGCCTGCTTTCCCTTCAGTTACAAGTGGAGAACTCTTAGGTTCAACAGCAATGATTTTTACATTAGGATTTTTCTCCTTCAAAAACTTGCCGGTACCTGCGATTGTTCCGCAAGTTCCAAAGCCTGCAACAAAGATGTCCACTTTGCCATCAAGATCTTCCCAAATTTCAGGGCCTGTGGTCTCATAGTGAGAAAGACTGTTTGCAGGGTTTTCAAATTGTCCTGGAGAAAACGCACTGCCTTTTTCTTTAGCGTTCATCTCCTTTAATAACTCATCGGTTTTATTTAAAGTACCCTGCATGCCTTCTGAAGCTGGAGTCAGTACAACCTCAGCTCCGTATGCGCTTATCATGGCTCTGCGTTCTTTGCTCATTGACTCCGGCATTACCATTATGGCTTTGTAACCCATGGCTGTTGCCATTGCGGCGAGGGCGATGCCGGTGTTTCCTGAGGTAGGCTCAATAACCGTACCACCGGCATTGAGGACGCCCGCCTCGCGGGCGTCCTTCAGCATGTATGCTGCCGCCCTCGCCTTGACGCTCCCCGTAGGGTTTAACGCCTCAAGTTTTCCAAAAATATTCGCCCCATTAAGACCTCTAGCTTTAGCATATCTATCAAGCCTCAAAAGAGGCGTCTTACCTATATTATCAACAATTGATTTAGCAATCATAAAATCTCCTTTCCGTCTAATATCTACTATTTCTATCTACCCAAAAAGAAAAAAACATAAGCAAAAATATTCCCAATGACCATCCTCCAATTATGTCTGTCGGATAATGCACCCCAAGATACACACGAGAGGCGCCTATTGAAAATATCAGGAGAGCTAGCAAGACTAAAATCGGAGTGCGGTGTTTTGTTGTATATACTCCAGTAAAAATCAAATAAAAAATCGTTCCGTAAAAAACCAGGCAATTCAGTGAGTGCCCTGACGGAAACGAGCTATCGTGTTGTATAACAAGCCAGAGTGCACGGTCGGGTCTAGGTCTATTAAAAATTAGCTTCAGCCCAGTATACATAGTCACCGAAATAACAGCCATTGCTGCTGCTGGAACGCCGATCTTCAGTCGAGTTTTTTTGCACAAAACTAGCAAGCCCGCTATGATTATAGTGGTCTGCCAGTTTCCAAAATAGGTCACTGCCCTAACAAAAGGCGTGAGCCTGTCATCGCGCATCTCATAGACTTTAAACCTTATAGCATCGTCAAATACCGTTGGCCCTCTATGTACTTCAAGAATCTGCCATGCAACAAAGGCAAACAATAAAAGCCCTGCAAACGCAAGGCCAATCCTAATCTTTTTCAACACATCGTAATTAAGCGATACATCCTTATCTTTCAAATTTCTCATAGAACTTGAGTTTAAATCCCTATCCTTATTTGAACTTGATAGCCGTACCATAAGCTACGACTTCTGCTGCTGCTTCCATAATAGCCGATGTTGCAAACCTAACATTTACGACTGCGTCAGCTTCAAGTTGCTTAGCACGGCTTTTCATTCTTTCAACAGCCTGAGCTCTAGCATCTATTAGCATTTCTGTATAGCCTTCTAGCTCTCCACCTACAATGGTCTTTAGACCTGCCATTATATCTTTGCCTATGTGCTTGCTCAAAACAATTGAACCTGTAACCATTTCAATTTCTTCGTATTCCCTGTTCTTAAGATCTGGTGTGTTTACTATTATCATTTTTCTTCCTCCTTTCAAGGAGCCAGCAAACAATGGCTGCCTCAATGGCTACTGGTATGAGTAAAATCGCAAGAAAAGCTGAAAAGCTTATATCCTCGCTCAACTCCTCCAGATATAGCCAAATCACGGCTATGCACTGAACAACAGCAAAAACTGCAATGGCTATAGCAATTTTTTTAATTGTTAATTTTTTCAGTTTCATATCCGCCAATCTGCTCCTTTCGCAACTATTATACACTTTGTTTATGTTTTTTTCCATATATTTTGTGGTATATTATACGTGTAATTGAAAGGAAATAACACTAATGAATATATTTGGAATCTTAATGTTGCCGATCAATGCAGTTTCCGTTTTTAGACAGCTTGCCAGCATGGAAAAATATCGAAAGAGCATTGATAAGCTAAGGGAAACTGCTACTCCTGCCGAAGTTAGGAAGTATATAGGCACACAAAACAGTGCTCTGATCAAACAGATTGTTTCCGATTTCAATCTTAATATTGAAGTCATTGGTAGAGATAAGGTGCCTCAAGACAAGGGTTGTGTGTTTATTTCTAATCATCAGGGGTATCTTGATGTTGTGGCGATACTGTTTGCGCTAGATGATAAGCAAGCTGGATTTATTGCTAAAGAGGAAATTCGAAAGGTTCCATTCCTAGGAAAATGGATTGAATCTGTTGGCGGGTTCTTTATAGAAAGAGGCAATCCTAGAAGTTCTCTCAGGGTCTTTAAGGAATGTTGGAAAAAACTTAAATCGGGTGATTCTATGGTAATTTTCCCAGAGGGTACTAGGAGCAAAGGTCCGTCAATGGGCGAATATAAACAGGCTGCTTTTAAGCTTGCAACTAGCGGTCATACTGGTGCACCGATTGTTCCCATAATTGTAGATAGTACCTATCTATATTATGAGAAACCAGGTTATTTAAAAACCAATGTAGCCGTCCCAATTACCGTGGAATTTCTGGATCCTATTTATATAGACGGTCTAACAAAAGATGAGATTAAAGAGCTGCCTGATCGCATAATTGACATGTCCCGTCAGGCACTTGCCGCAATCCAGGAGAAGAAGTGCATTTGCGAAAATGCTCAAAGTCGTTAATATTGATACTAAATTTTGTTAGTATTACAAAATTCATTAATAAATTTTAATATATAAAGGAGAATTGATATGATAGTAAACGTAAACAAAGATAATTTTAAACAGGAAGTTCTTGAGAGCAAAGTTCCAGTAATGGTTGATTTCTGGGCACCTTGGTGCGGCCACTGCGTAAATCTTGCTCCAACTCTTGACGAAATCGCAAAGGAAAAAGATGGAGCTGTCAAAGTTTGCAAGGTTAACATTGATGAGAACCAGGAACTTGCAATGGAATATGGAATTATGACTATTCCTGCAATCTTCCTATTTGAAAATGGACAGAAAAAAGCAAACGTAGTCGGTGCTCTTCCAAAGGCTGCTCTACTTGCTAAGTTAGGTCTTTAATCAGATTGTGATTCTGCATTCTAGACAAAACAGTTGGCTTGCAATACCAAACAAGACTTTTATGCCAAAGCATATTTGAAGTAAATAGCTAAGTTACCATAAATAGCTTAAAAACCGCTGCAAGAATTGATATTTCAGTCTTTGTAGCGGTTTTATTTTGTTTTAAGTAAGATATAGTGTGGACCAAAAACCTCCACTCCTGAGCAAGTGTAATAAAAAATCAATTTGCAGTTATGCCAAATTATCTTTTATTTAGACTTGTCTTTTACCTCGTCACCATTTTCATCAATTGATCCAGAAAGCCATGCCATGATGCCAAATCTACAAAACGGACATGTAATGACTTCTTTGTATACCTCTTGCTTGCAACGTGGGCAAATCACATGATCTTTATCTTTTGCTTCTTTCACTTCTGCATGCCTCCTCTAATGAATATTTTAAAACTCAAGCAAAGCACTTAATTTCTATTCTTTATCATAACGACTACGCGAATTTAATTCTTTTTCAAGATTTCTTTTTCCGTATAGAATCCTTGAAATCACAACTTTATTATTTTTTTCTTCAACCAAGTAAAAAATCAAGAAATTATCACATGGAACAACATGCATTCCTCTGCTTTTCCAAGGTTCGCTCTCCATCAAACGGTGTCTCATAGGGAACTCATCAAGGCTTTGTATAACTTTTTGAATTCTGTCTATCTGCCCCTTTGCATTTTGAGGAGACAATAAGCTGAAGGTAATATAAGAATATATGCCCCCTAGATCCTCTTCCGCCTCTTGAGTAATAGTCACCAAATAACTCATATGCCGAATTCCTTATTCAAAGATTCGAATACTTCATCTATCGGCTTTGTTCTTCCAGCTACGGCATCTTGATAACCTTTTTCCAGTTCAAAATCAAATTCATCCTTCGTCATCGAAGATATATCCATTGGTTTTCTATAATTTAATTTTGCATCAAACGGAAGACCTTGCTGCATAACCACCTGTTTATAAAACATAGTAATAGCACTTGATGGTGGTAGACCTATAGCATTTAATATTTGCTCTGCTTGTTCTTTTAAGTCTGGCTCTATACGTGCGTATAAATTTGCTGTCTTAGCCATAAAATCACCTCTTTCTTTGAGACAATTTTACAACATTGTATTGGCATTTGCAAGGAAACATTTTATTTTGTAGCCTTAAGTGAATCAGATATAATATTGAAAATTAAGGCAATCGTCAAACATACAAATATAACCGTAAACTCCAAAATGAAAATAGGTAATGGGCCTACATTTTCAAGAAAACCGACTATATTTACTGAAAGAAAAGTATATCCTGCTTGTATATATAACATTTTTCTTCTTCATATCCTCCACCTTACCTTTACTCCACTCTTTAATGAGAGATCACCTTGGATTATTCTTTGAAAAATAATAATCTTCATTTTGAGAAATTATTATTTTTATTTATGTGCATTTCACCCTTCCAAGTATTTTAATACTACTGCCCCCATCGCTTTAGCTGCTATCAGCATTGACCCCTCATTTATATCAAATTTCGGATGATGATGAGGATAAGATTTTCCATCAGGCTTAGCACCAATATAAAAGAAGCACGAAGGTATTTCCTGAGAATAATATGAAAAATCTTCGGACGGACTTTGTGGACCACAATCTTCTATCCCATTCACACCTTTAATTTTTGCCTCTCTGATTGCATCTACGGCAAGTTGTGTCATATCTCCATCATTCATTAACACGGGATAATCATTTTTATAATCCAAATCTATTTTGCAGCTATATGCTTTCTCCATGCCTTCACATATACATCTTATTTCCTTTTCAATCAGTTCTCTTGAATGATCTGACATACACCTTACATCACCCTCCAGGGTTACTTTGTCTTTGATAATATTGAACTGTCCCTTGCCATCAAAAGATCCGATAGTTACAACTCCTGAATCAAGGGGATTCATCCTTCTAGAAACAATGGTCTGCAGGTTTACAACTAACTGACTTGCTATAACAATTGCATCATTTGCTTCATGCGGAGATGAGCCATGTCCGCCCTAATTCCAACAGTTTTGCCGGGTTTACCTGAATCAATTGTGACTTTAATGCCATAACCACCTATATTTTTCTCAATCTTCACACCTTTGCCTTTATAGTGATTAATAATGTATTGACTCGTTTCTTTTTCTTGGAAAGACAACTCTGGATGTTGGTGTAGCCATCTTCTATCTGAGATAATATTATCTTCTTTACCGTCGATTAATGAAAATAATTTTTTATAATCCATTAAAATTCTTCTTTCTATGATTGATTATATAGCAAAATAATCATATAAGCCGCTTCTATGTTATTTCATAAAAGCGGCCTTTGATTGTTATAATTGTTTAAGAGCTATAAGTCTACCGCTCTTTTGTTGTAATTTTTCGGATTGTTAGAGTTAAAGCACTAAATATCCTCTACTCCACATAAATCCTATCAACATAAGGTGAGGTTACGAGCTTCAGCATTCCACCATATCCAACGGTGAACTCGACAATGTCTCCTAATTTATAATCACCATTACATGCAGTCAGGTCTAAAATAATGTGGTCTGAGCTTCCACCCATTATCTCGATTCTTTCGTCAACAGGTGTCATAGAGCCAAGATCTGTATCCTGCTTTCCGACTGCGATGATAGCTCTCTTCATTATGCCCTTATCCTCATAATATGGCTTCTCTCCGAAGGCATCAACTCCTACCTCGCCAATAGGCAGCGATGGTTTTTCCTTAAGTTCAACGATTTGTGCCTGAAGTTTTATTGCATCATGGTGCGTATTTTGAATCTCAGTTTCGTATGCTGTATCGTTTCCGAGAAGGAAAGCTTCCCCAAGTCTTAGGTTATTAATACCCTCAGGCATCTTCTCGTCCTTAGGCATCCTTCCAATCCTAGGCATTTTATCACTTTCTATTAGATAGATTGAGCTTGAATTTCCACCAGAAACCATCTCAAGCTTCAACCCTGTTTTGGCTTCGATCTTCCCAGCTATTTCTACGAGTTTTGATAGATTTTCATGCTTAGGAATAATGGCTCCATAGCAGGTTAGGTTTACGCCTATGCCGTAAAGGTTTACATTCTTCATATCCTTGATTTCCATTGCATCCTTAAGGATTTCATCTTCGTTTTCAAAGAAAATACCCTCTCTTAGGTCGCCAAGGTCAATCATCAAGAGGACATCCTGCACCTTGCCCTCTTTTGCTGCTGCCTTATCTATTGCCCTAACGGTCTCCATTTCCGAGTTGAAGCAAACATCAACATGTTTAACAATCTCATCAACTTCGCTGAGCATAGGAATTCTGATAAGAACTGTCTTCTTGCCTGCATCTCTCACTATTTTGCTGTAGCTTTTGATATTCTTAATTCTTGAATCTGCAACAAAATCCACTTCCGGTCTCTTAGCCAACATTTTTACCATTTCAAGGTCGGCACACAGACCCTTTGTTACTATCATAAGGGAGCAATTGCCATCGTCTTTTGTGATTGCCGCAAGTGTCTTTACGTTATCTTCAAGCTTCTTAATGTCAATGACTAATCTTGGATACATCATTCTTCTCCTTTTGTTTCTTCATAGCATTTTTCTTGATTGAGCAAACCTCAATATCGCCCTTGTAGTCGCTCATATCATATCCCATGGCTTCCATAGCCTCTATCTCTTTCTGTTTCTGTACCTCTTTTTCCTTGGCCTCTTCTTCCTCTCTCCAGAGTTCTCTGATGTAAATAGGCTCGTCGTCATTCTTTGGCGCCTTGCCCTCAAAGCTTATTCCAAGAGTTTGCTCAAGAAGTTTAATGGCACCCTCTCTATGGGTAATGCTCAAAACACCCAGCGATGACATTATGTACATATTATCAACTAGAATCTTCGCATGCTTTGAAGGGAACAAAAGCATTCCGCTCTCGTTATGTTTTGCGATTTCTTCCATTATGTGCACACGATTTGGAAGCCTGGTAAGGGCTCCACCTGTTCCAATTATCCATCTAACCTGTGTCAAGTCCTTGCCCTCTGCAACCGTACTCCTACCGCTAGGTCCATAGATATATCTGATTTTACCAGCATGCCTTTCAACCGCTTTAATTACAGCTTCCTTTGTCAGGCGTTCAACTAGCTTCACTTCATCCTCATTTTTCGGGATTGCAACATAAGATTCTAGAGTCTTATCAAGGTCAATTCCCATCTCTTCACATTCTTCACGAAGTTTTTCTTCGCCGATGGATTCTATAACTTTCATTCGGTTTACGTAAACTCCAAGATCGCCCTCAACAGTTCTCTTAGCCTTAGGTTCTGGTGCAATCAAGATTCTTTCAACCTGATCCGATTCGCTTGCAACAGAATGAAGGTCAGTCGTAGCACCTCCGACGTCAAGCACAATCAAATCTCCAATGCACTCGTACAAAAGCTTGGTGCACTCCATTACAGCTCCTGGCGTTGGTATTATAGGGCCTGTCACCATATCCCTAACATGCTCCATCCCAGGCGCATGTATTATATGTTTTTCAAAGGCATCCTGTATAACCCTTCTGCAAGGCTCAACATTTAGAGTGTCAATCTTAGGATACACGTTTTCAATATTATAGAGTTCCTGGCCACTTTCTTCGTCAAAAATCAGCGACATCTCCTCCTGGTTCTCAACATTTCCTGCATAAACAATTGGCGTCTTAAGTCCAAGTGACCTTACCATCTCCGCATTGTAAATAGCCGTATCTCGTTCGCCGTAGTCAACTCCACCTGCAATCAGTATCAGGTTTGGATTAACCTCTTTAATCTTTTTGAGATCCGTCCTTCTGAGCTTACCAGCAGTTACATAGTGCAAAATTCCTCCTGCCCCGAGTGCCGCTTCTTTAGCTGCCTTAGCAGTCATATCGTATACAAGACCATGTACTGTCATCTTAAGTCCGCCCGCTGCCGATGATGTAGCAAGCATCAGGTCGTAATCAATCTTGTCTATGCCCTTGTTTTTACACAAATCATCAATTGCACCTTGAAGACCTATCCTAACATCTCCTTCAATAACGGAGGTAGGTGCCTGTCCCTGTCCCCAAAATTCAGGATTATCCGAATCGAGGTCTTTAAAAGCATTAACTACTGTTGTTGTCGAGCCGATTTCAGCTACTAGTACATCCACTTTCATATGTTCTTATATCTCCTTATTTCTTTCTTTTAATAATCAATATAGCAAGCGCAGCGACTGCAACCACGCCCAAAATGACCAAAATTGTTATAGGCGAATTATCTCCAGTATTTACAATATTATCCATCCTCGATTCCTCCCATTTTTCTTAAAGAACATCTTTCAAAAAATCTCTATATCTACCTCTAATTGTATCATTTTAAATCCCCGATTTAAAGCAAGTTTTGCTTAAATCTAGAATAACTTTTGTTCATTTATACACAAAACAGCCGCATTCGAAGCATATCGCTTCGTCAAACGACTGTTTTGTTCTCACATGCTATGAGTTAGCATCTTTTTATTCTTTGAGGCATTCACAAAAATGCTCTATTTTAGAATCTTATGCCTGTTCTGCAGCTTCCTTCTCTCTCTGGATCTGCTCGAAAGTCTTCTCACCACGACGTCTTCTTCCCTCTTCAACAAGGAATGTTGCTACGTCGATACCATGAGAATCTCTTCCAAATCCTTGGTCGATACCGGTCTTAACTGCCTCTTCAGGAACAACCTGTGTTCCGCCTGCTGCGATCATAACCTTATCTCTGATACCTTTTTCTATTGCAAGTTCATTGATTCTCTTCATGTTCTTGTAGTGAACGTTATCGTGAGATATGATTGTTGATGCGAGTATTGCGTCAGCATCTAGCTCAACGGCTGCGTCAACAAGTTTTTCAACAGGAACTGAAGTTCCAAGATAGTGAACCTCAACGCCCCACTTCTCGATTCCACCGTGCTTGATATTGATGATTTCACGAAGACCTACTGAGTGCTCGTCTTCACCAACTGTTCCGCAAACAACTCTTACAGGATGTTCTTCAATTTCCTTGAACAATGTAGCATCGTCTAGTCTGAATGGTTCTGGAGGAATAACTAGAGTTGAAGGATCGATATCAAATGGAACCTTACCCTTCATCTCAATTCTTGTACCCTCTGCATCCTGCATGATTTCCTTAGATGTTACCTCGCAGTGTTCAAGACCTAGCTTCTTACCAATCTCAAGTGCAACAGCTTCTGCCATTCTTCTTTCTGAAGGAACCATCATAGTGAGAAGGATAATTCCGTCTCCGCACCATTCAACCTCAGGAATAATAGCATTACCGTCATGATATTTAGCAACCTTTTCAAGTCTTGCGTTTACATTATCCTCGTCAAGCTCGTCGATGTAAACAATCTTGCTTCTATCTTCAAATGTACATCCACCAATGAGTGCTGAAGGATTTTCTGGATCTCCACCATACTGCTCAACATTATTGTAGCCATAGTGAGCTGTTACAGGAGCCATGTAATCCTCATCTCTTTCAAAGATGAATCCATAACCGATACCGCCCTCAATCTTTCTTGCGATACCGTCGCCATTTCTAGCAGGATATTTTGCTGAGTCAACAAAGAAGCCCTCCTGTACTGCCTGGAAGTACCCACCGACCTCGATGATTTCTTCCATGAACAAAGTAGCTCTCTCCTTTAGGTCTCTAACTGTTTCAGGAAGTGGACCGTCTTTCTTGAGTTCTACCATCTCCATCATGCCGTCCATTGCGATCAATGCCTGTTTTGCATTATCGCAGGCTTCTACATTGTAGATGTGCCAAGGAACGTTTCTTCCTTCGTCCGGTGTGATTGTTGACTGAATGTCAGCTCTTGTAAGTTTTGAAATTACCATATTCATTACGTGAGTTACAGTAGCTTCTCTTACTGAAGAACAGATATATTTTGTGTTCTGCTGTGCTCTCATCTTATATCTGTCGCAGAAGTCTCTAAGTGCTACAGCATATGGAAGGTCATAGTACATACAAGGTGCAGGTGTTGCTGTTGGAGGTACTGTTGACAAGCTGATATTTTCAGGCTTGATACCAACCTTCTCTGAGAATAGAGAGTTGATAGCGTGCTGAACGATTAGCTCAGGCATTACCTTCCATGCTTCTCTTGCAGTTGCGTTAGCATTGTGCGCACCATCTATCTGAAGGATTTCAGCCCATGCCATAACCTTCTTTGATTCGCAAGCGTCAACAAAAGATCTTACGCAGTTGATGTCCCTGTAAAGAACATTGTACTGAGGGTCCTGGTGAGCTCCGTTAATACCTTCTTCGGCAAACATTACTGCTACGTCAGGTCCTGCCACACCAGAAACATAAGAGTGATAGTTGATTGGACGACCAACTTCATCTTCAATTAGATCAAGAGCCTTTCTCTGTGCTCTAACTTGCTTTCTTGTGATAGGCACACCACCGATACCCTGTGGAGTTCCTTCCATCAATCCGTCAATGTGAGACTGACCCATGTGTCTGATAACCATTATATGGTCAGCACCATGCCATGCAGTCATTCTCATTCTTCTGATGTCATCCTCGAAACGACCTGATGCAATCTCTGTTGTAATAACAGGAAGCGGTTGTGGGTCGATGTTGTCAAAGAATTTTGCAGGTGGAAGACCTACATAGTTCTTCAAAGGTTTCGAAACATCTTTATAAGTAAATTCGTACATCTTGAGATTTGGAGCAGGTTCTCTCCAATGCCAGCCTCTTCTTCTCGGTTCATATTTGTCGAGGTCTTTGAGGATTTCTCTGACATTAATCTTCTCATTTCTCTTAAGAATCATATCTGCCATTACTTCTTACCTCCTTTGAAAGCTGCTGCAACGGTATCCCATCCCTTACCTTCAGCAAGCATAGTTCCTGCTTCTGGAATTGAAATACCTAGTTCTTTTGAAAGTTTGTAAACGCAGTGTCCAGCACCTTTTCCCATTAGTCCTTGGTCCATGCATCCTTCTACTATCTTCTGAGTTTCAAGGGAAGAAATTCCCATTCTCAAAAGAACAGCTCTTTCAACGGATGGTGTAGTATTCTTTCTACCCATCTCAAGTAGAGGATCTACAACCTGAGCTGTAAGCTCCCAAAAGCGATCATAGAGCTCTTGGTCGGTTAGATTGGCGATATGCTTACGCCTTTCTTGAAAATCGTCTTCTCTTTTCATTCTTTACTCTCCTTATAATTAATTTTATCAATGCCTTATTACAAACCTAATGCCTTCTTTACGAATGCTTCGTCTGTCTTAGTTTCAACTGCCAGGAACTCAATGTCATCTGCCTTAAGATCCTTAGGGTCTACACCAGCCTTTTTAACAGCCTTGTTTATAAGTCTGTTTCTGAAATGGTTAACGTCAGCTACTTTGTGCTGTACAAAACTTGGGTCCTTAGGTAAAACAATGTTTATACCTGGTTTATCTTCTTCTTGTGGGTTTCCGAATTTAATTTCAATGCCATTTTCACGAGCAAATGAAAGCTGTGGCTGAATATGCTTACCAGCACCTGTGTACTCAGTTTCACTGATTACGATTACAGCGTCCTCAGGCAATTCTCTAGCTAGAGAAAATGCAGCTGCAAGTGCAGTGTTTCCAGCAGGTCCTCTCTCAATACCTTCAAGGTTTGCAAGAGCTTCTGTCATATACATAACTTCACCCTGTGTAACTGTTACATATTCATCAATGTATCTTAGTGGTCTTGCAGCACTTCTTGGAACGTCTGAGTGGTCAGGGTCTGTTGCGTAAGGCACGCCAAATCCTGTATGACCTGTTGTGCATGATTTCTTGTTAAATTGTTCATCTGAAGCCATGTGAAGTCCAGTCAAGTCAATAGAAGCTGCAACAAGCTTAGTATCAACAGCGCCTGCTTTAATTAATCCTCTTGCAGTTCCAGTCATCATTCCTCCACCTGCATTAGTACAAATTACCATGTCAGGATCTTTGCCAAGAAGTTCACGGCACTGAGTTGCAATCTCATAACCTAGTGTTTCAACGCCTGCAATTCCAAATGGAGAATAAAGCGATGCGTTAAAGAATTTTGTATCTTCTAGAACAGATAGGAATGTGTAGAAAAGTTCAGGTCCAACTGTAAGCTGGATAACTTCTGCTCCATATGCCTCGCATTTTCTTGCTTTCTCTACAATTTCAGGTTGTCCTATTCCTCTTGAATCATAGCATTCCTGTACGATTATGCACTCAAGGCCCTGCATAGCAGCCTGGGAAGCAACAGCAGCACCGTAGTTTCCAGATGTTGCAGCGATTACGCCTTTGTAGCCCAATTTCTTTGCATGTGCAACAGCGCAAGCAGCTCTTCTTGCCTTAAAGCTTCCTGAAGCATTTGCAGCCTCATCTTTTGCGAAAATCCTTGCACCATAGCCTGGTTTAGCATACTTTCTTGTAAGTTTCGAAAGGTTCCTAAGTTCAATCAGAGGAGTGTTACCAACTGCTGTCTTAGCCTGAATCTTTGCAACCTCATCAAGAGTATAACCTGTAGACTTCATCAAAGCTTCGTAGTCAAACTTAACGCCACCTTTTTCAAAGTCATTATAGTCAAGACCGAGAGCTTCCTTCATTATTTCATTAGATCTTCCCATTACGGAATCATAGTCTTTAGCTAATGTCATTATTTGTCACCTCCAAAATCCATGATCTCACGTAGTTGTTTGTCTATCTGAACAATTTCAGGAACAAATTTTCCATAACTATGTGTATAATATGGGTCAACTTCAATTAGTTTTCCATGTTCTTCTCTATTTGATGCAGTAATTACTGTTACCTCGTCGCCAATCTCAGCATCAGCCTGCAAAAATCCCTTTGTCCACATCTCAAGATCACATTTCTGCGTATCATCAGGAATCTTGGCAGTTCTCTGATCAGCCTTTAGGACAACTCGGTGAATTCTCACCCAATCACCTTTTTTTGCCATTTCATTCTCCTTATCTATTTTTCTTATTAGCTATAAACTTCTTTATATATTTCATATGTTTCAACAAAATTTTTTTGCACTGTCAATACGATTTTGGATAGCATAGATTGAAATCTTTGCCTGGCCAAAAACGTATCGACAATGCTTAATCACGAAACTATTTTACAAGCTTGCAGTCCTCTTCGATCATATTTCTCATGTCGCCCATAATTGCTCTAGGTACAGGAATGTCAAGCATAGTTCTTAGACCTGGTCTAGCGTTGATTACGTGTGGTATGCAGTTCATAATCATAGCCATTGTGCCGATTCCGCCTTCAATTTCAGGAGTGTTAGCCATGTTTACAGGAGGATTACCCTTGATTTCTACATAGTCACCTGTGTGAATTCCAACCTGTTCAGGTTCGATCTGCTGTGGGTGATCCATTTCAATCTTCATTTCTCCGTCAACATATCCCCAGCCTTTCATTGCAACGCCGGCAACCTGCCCCTTAGCTGCGAATCCATAAGGAGATTTTCTGTCAACATCTGTAACGATTGGTTCCATGTCCTGTTTGAAATCTGTTAAGTTCCATCCAAGAGCTTCAGCAATCATGCCTACAGACTCAGCAAAACCAACGTGTCCTGCCATTGTTCCTTCAGCTTTTCTTCTCTCAAACTCAGCAACTTCCATTCCGATTCCCTGTTCTTCCATTACAGCAGGTCCGAATGGAGACAAGCTATTAACCCTTCTTGATACGATGTGGTCAACTGATTCGCAAGCACCAGTCCAAAGAACAACTAGAAGGTCCATGATTAGACCTGGGTTAATTCCTGTTCCTAGAACAGAAACGCCATTCTTCTTAGCACACTCATCAAGCTTCTTAGCAAGTTCAGGCTCCTGAGCCTGAGGATAAGCCATCTCCTCAGCAGATGTAATAACGTTGATTCCTCTTTCCATTACGAAAACCAGTTTATCAAATACGTCCTTAGTGAAAGAGTTAGTGCAAACTACAACAATATCAGCTGCGCCCTTCTTGATAACATCTTCAGGAGTTCCAACGATAACGTCCTCTCTATCGCCTCTTTCGATACCAGGAACTACGTCATAAAGGCTCTTACCAATCTTGTCGCCTATATCAATAGCACCAACAATATCTACACCTTTCTTCTTAGTGAGCATCTTACCGATTCCACCGCCCATTGCACCGAGTCCCCAAAGAATTACTTTTACATTCTTCATCTTTAAATCTCCTTTTCATTTATAGAAATAATTTTAGCAGATTGAAACGTGTCCTCAAATAACGAAGCCATTGTCATTCCGCATATTAACAGCTTGTCCTTGTCAAAAGACATACTGCATTATATTTATAGCAATTATCGTGCCATAAAAGTCAAAATATTATATTTATACAAAGCATTAGTTCGAAAAATTTATTTTTCCCTTCTTTTGTTTTTTATAACAATATTATTCGCGATTATTATTTGCTGCCACAAGTTTGATGGTGATTTTATCAGAATGAAGTTATTTAAATGCGTTAAATTTTATTTTTTTAAACAAAATTTGCTACATCGCCGCAAATACTTTTGCTGTTTACTGCAAAAGTATTTGCACTCTCAATTTTTTATCTTTGATTCATTCTATACTTCTTGAGTTTATGTTGAAGAGTCTGTCTTTTAATATGAAGCTTATCTGCAGCCCTTGAAATTACACCGCCCTCTTCTATCATAGTTCTCCGAATCACCTCTTTTTCTATGTTATCAAGATAGATATCAAGTGGCTCGCTGCCATCCCACTGTCCCGCAACATCGCCAATTTGGCGTATGCTTGCGGGCATATGAAGAAGCTTTCTTGTAAGCACATGTTCGTTGCCAGCAAGCGCGACAGACTGCATTATGATGTTCTCAAGTTCCCTGATGTTGCCGGGGTAGTTGTATGATTTGAGTGTCTTGATGACATCGTCCGATACCATCCACAGCTCCTTCCCGAAGCGCTTGCAGTGCTTATCAAGAAAGCTTTCTACTAGGAGCGGAATATCATCTTTCCGCTCCCTCAGCGGCGGCAAATTTATGTTCACAACATTCAATCTGTAATACAAATCCTTCCTCAATTTGCCCGCCGCTATCAGCTCCTCCGGAGGCTCATTAACAGTTGCAATAATATGCACATCTATTGGAATCTCTTCGGTTCCACCAACACGTCTTATGTATTCCTCCTGCAAAACTCTTAAAAGTTTGCTCTGCAGCTCATATGGCATTGCACTGATTTCATCAAGCAGAAGCGTGCCGCCATTGGCCTGTTCAAAGAGGCCGGCCCTGTCAACTGCTCCTGTAAAACCGCCCTTTGCAGTACCGAACAAAATTCCTTCTAGCAATGTCTCAGGCATTGCGGCACAGTTTTGTGCTAAAAACGGTGAATCTCGCCTTGCACCGTCATAATGTATGCTCTGCGCAAGAAGCTCTTTACCCGTTCCCGTTTCGCCATAAATAAAGACCGTTGCACTATTCTCAGCCGCCCTCTTTGCAAGGCTAATTGTCTGAAGGAACTTCGCATTCTGCCCGATGATATCACTAAAATGATAGTGCTTCATTTTCGGCTTCACTTCTCGACTTTTTCCTGTCCGCCGCTCACTGCGCTCCTTTTGTCTTAGATCCTGAATCGTATTGCTAAGTTCTTCAATCCTCGATATATCCTTAGCGATTTCAAGGGCCGCAACAGTTTTACCCTTGCTAAAAACCGGCATAGTCATGTTATTCGTAGTCACCTTCTTGCCCCTTAAATTAACATAGCTCTGCTGATTTTTCTTACTAGATTCCTTCTTTTTTAAAGCCCTAAAAAGGGTGCTATCCTTAAGTTCCACACCTGGAAAGGCATCCTGAAATTCCTTGCCCAAAACGTCATTGATGTTTACATCTTCAATCTTGGCCATTGCCTCATTATAAAAAAGGCCCTTCCCATCGCTATCCACAATATAAACGCCTTCATCTATCATTTTCACCAGCGTGTCTATAATGCTAATATAGTCATCTTTTCCAAGTTTATCTCTTATTAGTGCAAGATTTTTTGCACCGTCTTTTGTTTTACTCATGTCCTCTAACCCACTCTACGTCAGTTTATCCGTTGAAATTATAATATTCTAACAAAACACTTATTGTTTTCACCTAATATGATCGGTTATCCGTATTATATCAAATATTCTTAGGGAGTGCAAATTTTTTTGCAGGTGTTCCATGCAAAGCCATATCGTAATTTCAGCATTCTCATCCATTTTTTCACGCCATTCATTTCAACAAAACATTTGCAATTTCGACTGTTTTGTGCTAAAATAAATACATAAATATGGGGGTGAAATGGTTTCGACGGGGAGGTTGAAGCCGGGTAAGCGAGCCGTAGTCGCCAAGTCTACGTTAAAAGTGGCCGTTTTAAATATAAACGCTAAAAATAATAATAATTTCGCAATGGCTGCATAGTTCAGCCCGCGTGCCTCGAGAGATTTTCCTGTAGCTCTCTTGCAGGTATCAAAATATGCAGGAAACTTTCCGGTGATTGCTAGGTAGCCATGGATCGTATTACTAGCTAGTCTGTTCTTATCTTTGATCTTCAGGAGTGGGCAGATGAAGTTTATTGAAGATCTTCGCTCGGAGAAAGCCTCGTGAATATCTTTTCGGACGCGAGTTCAACTCTCGCCACTTCCACCAAATAAGTAAGCATATTTTGATGGAAAAATGTGCTTCCTTTTTTATTGCCGAAAAGCCTTGCTTTCAAGGGATTTAATCGTTTTAAGGCATAAAGCAGTCCGCCCTGAGGTTGATTTCGGGACGGGTTTTTCTTGTTTTCGGCGGTCTGCGAGGTTAGGCTTAAAAGCAAAAGTTTGCTTTGTGGGTAAAGGTTTGCATCGTGGGTATATAGTTTGCTTCGTGGGTATATCCTTTGACTTGCTTTATGGAGGAATCAAATGGTATCCTTTATACATGCGGCACAGGCTGTGAATTTGCAGAACGGCAAGGTAAAACTCGTCTGCCAGTTCAAAATTTTGTTCAACATGTAGACTGTAAAGTGTGTTATAATACAATACTACATGTTAGAAATGACTAACTAAAATTTGAGGTGATTGAATATGATTATGCATGATTGGAACAGCGAAAAGAAAGATGTCATTCTGCTGATCCATCCGATGCTTTCGTCAGCAAATGGAATGAAAACTTACGTTGCCGACATTATCGGGAATGGATACCGCTACCTCGCACCGGATCTTTCCGCACATGGTGATGCAGTTAAAGACACCTACAAAAGTGCTTTAGACGAGGCAAAGCAAATTCATGATTATCTGGTCAATAATCAGATTATGAAGCTTAAGCTTGGCTTTGGAGCCTCCCTGGGAGGTGTGATTCTTCTGCAGCTTCTCAAGTATGACGATATTCAGTTTGAGCATGTGTTCTTTGAGGGAACGAGCTTTTACACTAACGCGAAAATTCTGGAATGGATCCTCAGATCCGTATTTCTGAAAAAGCATAAAAAGGCCATGGCAGATCCGGCGCTCAGTGTAAAGAGGATGTCCTCAATGTTTGGGACAGAAGCCGCTCCGCTTCTGGCAAAGCATTTTATCGCCATGAGCGAGGAAAGCATAAGGAATATAGTTCACGACTGTGCATTCGTGAAACTGCCGCCATTGTCCGTTACGATGCAGAAGAAATGTATGTTTGCCTATGGTGATAAGGATTTCGATTACAAGAAGGCAAGGAGGATGCTCCGGAAAACATATCCTCATGCAGGAATGAAAGTGTGGGGAGGCTACGGGCATTGTGAGAGGATGACGAAGGATCAAGAAAGTTATTGCCATGACATCGAAGACTATATTCGTGCATAAATACAATGCGAGATGAGGTTCTCAATGAAGAAAGAAAAAACAGCCATGCTTTGTGGCATCATTCAGATTTATAAGGTAAATACAGTCAATAAATTAAATAAAAATAATAAAATGAACCCGGCATAAGTTGAAGTTTTAGGATGAAGGAGCAGTTATGGGATTTTTTCAAAACACAGCAAAACCTATCGGCTTTGGAGGCAAGTTGATGGTTAAATTTATGAATATTGGGCATGCCAAAGTAGCTGAATGGGGCTTTTCTCATGTCAATGTTTCTTCTTCTGTAACTGTCCTTATTGCAATCGGAGCAATCCTAATTCGGGGAAACTGGATTTTATTTTTGCTTGTTCCTTTGTATTGGCTCTTCATGACATTTTTGATGAAGAATACGGAAGAAAAATGACTGATAGCAATCTTTGGCAAGACAAAGAGTACGAGGCTTATAAGGATAGAACAAACAGGTGTATTCCTAGGATTCCAAAGAAATAGGGCAAAGGAGTGGGTTTTATGGATGTAATGCGAGCGATTTTAGACGGGATTGCGATAGCCGCAATCTTTAGCGGTTCGGTGGCAGCCGTAGCGCTTATTGATCCGAGATATTTTTTTGATTCTTATCCAAAGGCAATTCAGAGAGCCGCACACGAACAGATGACAAAAAAAGAGAAAAAAATAAATCACATTTTGACAATTATAATTTGCGGAATTTGCTTCATATATTCAACAGCAAGTATTTTACATACAGGCATTGCGGGCTTTTGGAATCTTTTTTTGATGGGATATATTCAGTGGAGCATATTAAACCTTGGAGATTTCTTTTTGCTGGATTGTCTGTTATTTCAGGGAAAATATAAGGATAAAATCGTCATTCCCGGCACAGAAGGACACCCTGACTATGAGTTCGGCAACTGGATGAAGCATTTGGCAATCATGGAACATTTTGTAGTCACACCATTTTTGATAATACCGTTTGTTGCTGCGATCCAGGCTTTGATTATTGGGTTGATAGGAAGATAAGTTTTCGGGTTGTTTATCTAAATCTTGGAAATGCTTCTATCAAAATGCAGAAAATGGGGCTGCTCCCACACCCTTTGGATTGCACCCACGGATATCAATTTGCACCCATAGGCTGAAATTCTATTAGTATATGATTTATTTTCCATCAAAAAATAAAAGATTTGCTTTCTGAAGCAAATCTTCTATTTTTTTATACCAGAATTGAACTAATTTGGCCTGAATTTGAATAGTACACCTATCCTTCTAAAACACCTTATTCCATTAGTTTCACGAGTCTTTCTTTGACTCTAAATCTTCTATTATCGTTCTATCCGAAATATCATGGAATTCTATTTGAGAAGTATTTTCTTCTGGCATTTGATCTATTCTGCCCTCCCCAAATACTTTCTTTTGCAAATGTATCACATTGTCTTTTATCACAGGCGTAATTTCTTGAGCTGTAGCTGCTCCGCTGCCGGATTTACAATAGAGAATTGATTTTAATATGCTATAATGATTTGGTATCGCAAAATTTAACTAATTTTTTGGAGATATATGATGAATCGAGATTTAACAAAAGGACCTGTCGTCAAGTCAATGTTGATGTTTGCAATCCCCATGATTTTGGGGAATTTACTTCAACAGTGCTATAACATTGCAGATACAGTGATCGTAGGTCAGTTCCTATATGTTGGCTTCTTGCCGATTTAACAGGTTTGATCTATTACAAAGTTAAAAAGATGGAATTACTTGCTTGAAATTCATATGGAAGTATCGCAAAATGATACTAAGAGGTGAATATATGTTGAATTTTAAAAATCAGAAAACTAACCAATTCTCCGACCAACAACCGAGCAAGAAAGTTTTAAGCACAAACAAAAAAGTCATCTACCTTGCAGGCGGTTGTTTTTGGGGTGTTGAGAGCTACTTTAAGAAACTTCCCTGCGTTTATGAAACCGAAATAGGGTATGCAAACGGCAAAACGGACAATACGGACTATTCAAATTTTCCATCAGTATCAAAAATATGCACAAGCTCATCATCTGTCATGGCTTGAGATACTTTGTCACGCACGGAACTCATAGACATATCAAGTCGTTTAAAGCGAGTATTTCCAGCAGCATCTTTGCCTTTTCTTATGAGTTCAATTCTTCCCACACCTGGATTTTGTCTTGCATATTCAGCAAAACCCTTTGCTTTTCCAAGATTATCATTAAAGGCTGGATTGTGCGGCTCTAGTACATCAATGATAAATTCACCTGGCATCACAGGATCTTTGCGAATGACAATAAAGTCGGGGTAAGCAGGCTTCATATCGCCATCTTTTTCATATGGAATGCACAATGACCAAGATGCTCTTGGAGGGTTCCTTAACCAGCAGACAAAGTTTTCTCGGCTCGATTCTTCTTCTAAAACACCTGCCTCCCAATCATTGAGTTTAATTTTAGCATATCCATCGTCATTAACAAAAAGGTGATTATAGTATTTTACCCCGTTGGTGTCATGAGCAACGGTAATTGTCTCTGGTAGGCGGAAGTTATGCTTGCTGATCACATCACCATCGGATACGATGCGATCATATTGTTTTCGATAAGTATCTGTTAGTTTGGTCATATACCTGCGGTACTTATCGTTTAAGGCGTGGTAGGTTTCCTTGGCATAACGATTCAGTTTTGCCAAGCTCTCATCATCTGTGGCAAAAAGAATGACGTCAATTTTCAGATCTACTAGGATATTAGGATCAAAATAAGTGTTTAAGTATTCGTTGCCAATACCTTCAGTTCCCAGGTGCGTTTCAGCAACTCTAAACTGGCGATCAATATCCACATCAGTCGAATAGAAGGAATTCTCATCATAGCCAGATTTGATGCTTTCACCAAAAGCATCAAACACCTGGGTAGAGAGCTTAAACTCTTTTGCTTTTTTAACGAGCTCGTTATAAACACCTTGGATTTTTAGCTCTTCTACATAAGAAGTGATGAGTTTAACAATATCAGCATGCACCTTCGCAAGCACGGAAGCATCAATATTTGTTTGGCACAAAAGGCGGGCAAGGGCAAACATCGACTTCAGATAATCATTTATCCGTATTTTGCGGACGTTGTAGGTGAGAAGTCCAGAATCATTGATTGCTTTTACGATCTTTTCACGATCAATATCAGGGAGGTCGGAAGCCACATACGCAGGCTTGCTTTCAGCAATGATTTCCGCATTATCTTTTGATAAGTCAGCCTCTTCTGCAGATGTGTGATCTGAGATAGGTGATGTAGTTACCAAATTTGTTTCTACTTGAAAAGGCTGAATCTTAGAGCATTTTCCCTTGTCATCTGGATTAACGCTTTGACATAGATTTGATGACGTTGCAGCTTCCTCGACCCTTAAAATAGGTAACGTTGGATCATCTGTTCCATAGAAATCCAACACGCCTTGCTCTGGACTTTGTTTTGGAGCAGAAGCCCGTCTTTGCTTTGGTCTTACCGTCAGGGTCTCTAGTTTTTTATTTTCGATGGATTCGCCATAAATATCAGTTGGGATGCTACCACCTTCTTCGGATTGCAGTGCCTTGATCACATCTTCTACGGTTTCTTTTTCAAAGAAAGGCAGATAGAGGTGAACATCATTCAAGCTGTCGTCTACCTGAATATGCATCTGCATTGGTGTTCTGACCATACGCCCTAAAAGCTGGGCAATGTAGGTGGCATCTTTTGCATTCCTAAAACTCATCATGGTTTCTGCTCTGGGGCAGTCCCAGCCTGTTGAAAGATTTTCTTTAAAGAACACGACTTTAATTTTCTTATTATCTTGAATGCGAGAGGGTTCTTCGTATGGTACTTCAAGACCAGCTATAGTAATGTCAGCATCGGTATCTCCAAATGTATGAACGACCTCTCCTTTAGAAAATTTAAAGCCCGTGCGTTCCTCAATCTTACGAATACAATCATCGAGATCAGTCACTGAAATTTCTGAAGTTGTACCATTTTCTACTTGAATGACAAAAACAGGATTGACATAAGCATAGTGTTGCTCATAGCAGTACTGTTTCCAGTGATCCCATTTATCTTTCCAATCATCTGCAGCTGCCTGAAGGACTGCCATAGCCTTATTTACTGAAGATTCCTCAGAATAGGAGATGACAATACGGTCCTTCAAAAGACCAGAAGACCGTACTTCTTCGGGACTAACGACCACTTTATGGATGGTAGAAGACGTTCCTTCCACCAGTGCATTGAAGCGCTCTGATGTAGCCGACATGCCAAGCACAACAGGCATTGGTAAAAGATGGTCCTCTTCACTACCTTTTAAGAATTTCTGCATGATAGTTGTTGCCTTTGCGGCGGCTCTATCTTTCATACCACGGTGGGCTTCATCAATAATGAAATAGAGGCGGTTAAATTTTTCAATGGCTGTGTTTCGTAAGGTCTCCCAAATGGTATAGGTACGGATATCGCCCGTTTTAGTCAGGTTTTTATCCTTACCTATTTTTTGTGTGTTTAGTAAATAGATATGTCCGTCTTCTAAAAACTCCTTATCAAAGTTCTCATCACTGATTGTGACACATTGACCAATACGGATTTTATCCGCCTTTGTTTCAATTTTTAGTTTAGATTGTTCGTTGAGTTCTGGAGAGTCCGAAAGCCAGACAAAGATAGCATCAGGCTGTTCCGGATAATGTTCGTCACCAAAGAGGACACTCTCGATAAAAGCCGTCATTATGATGGTCTTACCGGCACCTGTTGGAGCTGTAAAAGAAATGACCTGCGGAGTATGAGTTCTTTGATAAGCACCTAAAGCTTCTGCCGTATTCATACGGAGGTGTTTTATTGCTATTTCTTGAAATGGAAATAAAGATACTTTCATGGGTTACCTCCCTGTATTAATACGAAAGTTATCTAAATAGTCACGATAGAGTTGGTAGGATTTTTCTATATTCAAATTGTTTATCATCTCGCGGTAACCATCAGTAGAATCAGTAACGATAAAAACCTGTTTGATTCTATTGTCTGTATTGACCTTTTCTTTAAAGTCAGAAAAGGCGTGTTCATTAATTAGAACTGCAAAAGCATTCTCAGGTAGAATTATCATAGATAATAGTGGATCTGAATCAAGGCTTGGGCAAGCACCAACACAACCTGTTTTCATCCAAAGAACAGGTAAGAGTTCTTTGAACTGCCTACCAAGTGCAACAGCGTTCTTGTCTAAGAAACCAAGCTTGAAAAATGTTGCATTCGATTTGAAACCGTCTGCCATAGCAAGATCGCTATCAAGATAGTTGCCCTTAAGGGGCTTACCGTTGATATCCTTCCCCTTGATCGAGCATACTGTCCGCGGCCAAGTCACATAGTGGGCGATGCCTAGTCGTTCCCATTCATAATCTCCTGGCTTGAAACCGTCTTTTTTTAGCTCTTTGGCTTCTTCATCTGACACTTCATTATTAGTGACCATAATACAACGGCGGTGTCCGCCATCTTCGGCATTGAGCAGATTTACAGCGTGAAGCGTTGTTCCAGATCCTGCAAAAAAGTCGAGAATAAGGGCGTTGGATTTATTCGCTGTTGCCATCTGCACGCAATCTGCAACTGCATACAAAGATTTTGGATAAGAGAATTTATTCCCTATAAGCATGTTCAACATTTTGGTTCCATACTCAGATGCATCGTGAGCTGAATAATCCCATTGATTAGTTTCCATGATGGTTTTTTTTTCAGGACTAATAGCAATAATACTACCATCGCTATCGTAACCTACTATCTTAGTGTTACCTGATTCTATTTCTTTAATCGTTCCTGCTTGTAGATACGTAAGTGAGTATTTTTGTTTTTTATTTGGCCGATATTTACCTACTTTAAAATAACCCTTTTGAATATATTCTATTGTTGTTTTTCGCTCTAAAGCCCAACAACCTTCACTACCATCATCTCGAATTGGAAACACAGCACAACAATTTGCAATTTCTTCAACATCATGTATAGTTTGATTTCTTTCTAAATGTTTTCCAACAAATTCTACTGATCCGTTTATGGTATTGATGTAAATAGGATAAAAAAGCCTAGGTCTTCCAGAGCGAAAATTACCTTTGCTTGTACCGCTTCTTTTTAATGAATGCCAGTGAACTGACTGTTGCTTATTCACTATAGTTTTTTGCCCAACAACAGCATTTCCTATCCCCACGAAAAAAATGTATTCATTAACACGCGTAAAATCTGAAAAACGCATTGATCCATGCCTGTTAACAACTGTACTGACCATTGATAAACTTCTTTCTGGGAACAATTCCTCAAGTAAACACCCAAGATGCAGATATTCTTTTTCATCAATTGTCACAATTAACACAGAGTCTGTTGGATTGAGTAGCTTTTTAGCTAGCTTCAGTCTCTTTTTCATCATAGAGAGCCACTTGCTATGACGGTACGCATCGGAGGAATCCACGTAATCGTTATTGTACTTCCAGTCTTTTGCTCCCGTGTTGTATGGCGGATCGATGTATATGCAATCAACTTGACCGGCGTAAAGATATTCTAGAAGCTGAAGTGCATGGTAATTGTCTGCTTCAATCAGCGTATGCCAAAGAGTGCTATCCGGTGCGTTTTCAATGCTATCGATTGGCTTCAAGTAAGGGTAAATCGCCTCACCAAACTCGGCAATAGATACAAGAGAATCAACAGTAAACTCTGCAGTCTCTTTCGTCTGAGTGTTCACACAAGTTGCATGATTACCATTTACAGTCTTAACAACATATACATCGTTAATCTTTTTATCTTTAAGAGCTACTTTGCTACCAATATGAACAGGAACATCATAGAGTGCGGTACATTCTGGCACATGGTCTTCAAACACTAAACCGAATTTCTTCTGTTTAGCCAATTTATCTATTTCTGCCTTGATGCGATCTCTTAGCTCAAGGTCATCTATTTTATTGATTAAATCATTAATCGCAGCCATTGTTAGTCCTCGCTTTTAGCCTCATTGCTATGAGTGAGGCTATCTGTACTGTTTAAATTTACTTCTTCATTGTTTTTTCGCTTTAATCGTCGGAAGCACCGCCAGAGGGAATTCATTCATCAACTTCAGATAGCTTGAACTTCCATAATCTTTTAAATTTATAGGCTGGCATTTCTCGTTTAGATATCCACTTAAGTTTTTACTTCTATCCAACGAGAGTTTGCATAGTTGTTAGCTGAATCGTGCTATAAAAGAGCATGTTGATTTAAATCGTATTTCGCCTGTCCTTTAGCAATTCTCTGATATTCGTTCAATTTTAATTTTAGGTTTACAGTTTTTCTGAATCAGTGCACTGCATGTCGAAAAATTCATGCTTAAAAGCCTTCATTCCAAAAGACCAATTTTTTCAAGGTTTCTTCTGATCAAGTTGGAAGATTAGGAGAAAAGAAATGGTCTTATTAATGGATATTATACGTCAGAATCGTGCGGAAATCAATGAAAGCACATGCAAATATGTATAAGCCCACTCAAATGCGCAATGCTGCACTGATACCAAACCGAGGTGACAAACTATTCAAAGTCAAGTAATTTTCGCAAAATAATTTAAGGCATTCTAAATGAGCCACCTATTAGGAGGCTTGTTGAAAAACTCTGACT